>Ga0233431_1000406_pt1 | contig 97572 bp, 86 predicted proteins | sample SI_118_April2016_FD_179867 | JGI IMG/M metagenome (GOLD analysis project Ga0233431, IMG submission 179867) | Seawater microbial communities from Saanich Inlet, British Columbia, Canada - SI_118_April2016_200_MG | ecosystem: Environmental > Aquatic > Marine > Inlet | place: Canada: British... | reverse complement strand
TCAATGGTCAGCCTCAAACTCAGAAAGGTAGCCAGCAGGCCCAAACTCATGGCCAACAAGAGCATTGAAGTATATAAAGCAATAAACGATTTTAAAATGGATGTCATTTTAGATTTTCCAATGATTCTTAAATAAGTAAGATTATGTTTGTTTTAGGATTCTTACCTAAACCTGCTAATGCCAAAGGGCGTTATATTGATCTCCGGTGTCTTGCCAAAAACCATGTCACACACTATTTTTCCAGTTCCCGTTGCCAGGGTCAGCCCCAGCATGCCGTGACCCGTCGCTATAATAAAGTTTTCCAGGGAGGGTGCCCTGTCTATTATGGGTAAATCATCATAAGTCATGGGCCGAAGACTGGTCCACTCTTCGATGACAGGATGGCCCACAGGTTCCCTTAAAAAAGCAGTTGCCCCTGAAATCAGTTTTGAAAGGCGTTTAGGGTTTAAATTATTATCATACCCTGAAAATTCCATGGTTCCGCCCAGACGATAGCCGCTTCTCCAAGGGGTGACAACCATGCTTTTTTCATAAAGAGAACAGGGATAGGAGGGACATATGCCGGGTCTTTCCATGGTGATGCTATACCCTTTCCCGGGCTGAACCGGCAGATCAAGCTTTAATTGCCGCAGGGTCTTAGGTGCCCATGCCCCCGTTGCAAGAATAAATGCATCTGCCGCAAAATTGCCTTTGATAGTATTCACTCCAACAACGGCATCACCTTTGGTTTCAAATTCCAAAACATTGCAGTGTTCTTCTATGATAAGCCCTTTTTGGCTCAGATGTTTTCGCCAGGAAGTCATAAGCATGTCTGGTTTGAGATGCCAGTCAGCTTTATTTAGCCAGGCACCGGCCATATCATTTTTTAGGGCGGGCTCGAACTCTTGCAATTCTTCTTTATCAATCCTGCGGCCTCCCAGATTATACGTTTTCAAAAACGCGTTGGTTGTCTCATGGTTTTCAAAATTTTTCTTGTCTTTAAAAACACTTAATATCCCTTTTTTTTCAAAATCACAGTTTATGTCCTTAAGGGCCAGCAAAGTGTCAAACAAGCTGATGGAGTAATTCAGGATTTCATATTTTTCTTTGGCTGCCTTTGCCATTTGACCGGTATTGCACTTTGAGGCAAATTTTAACAGCCAGATCAATCGCTTTATGTCCAGCGTGGGTTTTATATAAAGAGGCGAGGTCCCTTTAAGCGTTCTTGCAATTTCCTGGCTGACCGTTCCGGGAGAACACAAAGGGATGACATCGCTGAAATAAAGCAGCCCGCAGTTTCCATGGGATGCTCCGTCTCCGATGGTATCTTTTTCAATGATTCTTACACTTGCGCCTTTATCAATTAAATAATGAGCGCAGGCAAGACCTATGACTCCGCCCCCGATGATAATGACTTCCTTTTTGGCTTTCATTTAATTTTTCCTTTTGCAGGCAGATGATCTGATTGAGAATTTTAAATTCTAATTGAATTTTAGGATATTTTATTAATATCTTTACCGATATTAAGTATAGTCCGGCAATAATGAATGCTTTTTTTAATGGTTTCAATTTCCAGGTGCAAGGCAGTGTCCTTGTCTTCCAGGCTTATTCCCATTTCAGTTTCGATATTGATTCTTTTTGTGGGGGAGTCGTTTTTAATGAACTCATAGGCTTTTTGCATATCAATATCTCCGTCACCCACGGCCACTCCTCTGACCCTGAAACCATCCCGGCAGAATTCAACGCGATCATCCCTGAAATGGTTTGTAAATGCAACAGGTGCAAGATTTTCAATTGCTTTCATGGGATCTTCAGCAATATGCCAGGCATTCACAGTATCAATGCAGGCCCCGACATAATGATGATCCACTTGATTCAGTACCCAGAGGATTTCCTCTGAAAAACTGTCGCAATGATTTTCAAGGGCCAGGCAGATGCCATATTCCTCTGCCATTGGTGCGGTTTTTTCCAGAAGATCGGCCGTCTGTTGCAAAAAAGGCATGACCTCTTGATGAAACCTGGAGCCAGCCCTTGGCCTTGGCCTTGGTAAATCCATACTGATTTTTACCACATCTGCTCCTATAAAATGAGCCGTGTCCAGGCCTTCTTCCAGATTATGCTGGATACCAATGCCAAAATTTCCCAGATCAAGGGACATATTGTATTCCAGGTAAAGATGTTTCTCTTTTGCTGCCGCCCCCACTTCCTTGAGAAAAGAAGGCTCCAGGTTTTCCAGAACTCCGTCATCCAGATGAAATCCGTCCAACCCCAGTTCAATGCCCAGATCAAAAAGCTGGAATGTACTTAATTGTCTCTCCCATGGCAGGTTAAATCCCGCCCATGCCTGACCGATCCCATGCAGATATAAACTATAGGTATGCAGCCCCAATAACATTTGATTATTTTCTGTTTTATTTACAGCAGTTTTTGACGGCATAAAAGGTTTCCTTTAATTTCTTTTTTAAATTATTGAAGTCTGCTATCTATATTCGGTCTGCTTATTATAGAAGCTTCATTTTTGTCAAGGAAATCCGACGAAAATTGAATATATTATTTTATTAAAAAGGATAAAATAAATCATATGAAGAAAACAGCGCTATGGGGATTAGCAATCCTGACAATCTGCAACCTGTTTAATTACATGGACCGGTACCTTTTTAATTCTTTAGCACCTGCCATTAAACGTGATTTTGACTTGACTAATTTTGAAGTAGGGATGCTGGCAAGCATCTTTGGTTTGATCTATATTATTGCCTGCCCCCTGGCCGGTCTGCTGGGTGATAAGTATAAACGGCCCAGGATTCTGGGTGGTGCCATGTTCTTCTGGTCTTTGGTAACTGCATCAGCCGGGCTGGCACGAGGGTTTTGGACCATGCTGATTCCTCGCAGCCTCTCTGGTATTGGTGAGGCTGCATGCTCCAGTATTGGTTGCAGCCTGGTTGAGGACTACTCGCCTAAGGCCTGGAAAGGCCGTGCCATGGCTGTCTTTTTAATTGCCATGCCCCTTGGAACAGCTCTGGGTTATCTGGCCGGTGGTTATATCGATGCATGGATCGGCTGGAGATGGGCTTTTCCCATTGTGGGCATCCCGGGTATGCTCATCGCCTTTCTGGTATGGAATATTAAAGAGCCGGTTCCCGATCTGGGTGCCAATAAAGATGATTTTTTAACTGAACTTAAAAATAATTTTAAGAATCTGATCCGCAACAAGACTTATCTGTATGCTATTGTCGGGTATACAGCCTTCACCTTTGTGACCGGCGCCATGGCAGCCTGGGTACCTGAGATCATGGTCAGTGCCAAGGGGCTCAGCCTTAAAGACGGCAATATAATTTTTGGCGGAACTATGGTAATCACAGGCATCGTGGCCACTGGCCTGGGAGCTTTAATTACGGATGTATTAAGGAAACGTACCCACAGGGCAGCAGCTTTAATCTGTGCAATTTCAGCCCTTTTATCGATTCCCTTCCTGATAATAGCACTTTATGCCGAGGGCAGGACAGAGCTGTTCCTGTGGCTGCTGGCTGCGGAAACCTTTCTTTTCCTCAACACAACCCCGATAACATTGATAATTTTGGAATCCGTGAAATTCGACCAACGCTCAGTTGCCATGGGCTTTTCCGTTCTGGCCATTCATCTTTTTGGCGATGCACTTTCCCCTGCCATCGTGGGGTGGTGGGCGGATAAGACAGATGTCATCACAGCCTGCATCACCATTCTTCCCGCTGGATTGGTTGTAACGGCATTTTTCTGGTTCCTCTGCTTTTCTTCCCAAAAGAAAAGTTGTGACACAAAAATACAATCCCTTGAAAAAGGAGAAAAATAATGCTGAATCAAATGACCCATGGAACACTCTGGCTTATGGCGCTCCAGTTCAACCAATTACCATCCTTAAAAAAATATCTGAAAAGCCGGGATGGATGGATTAATTTTTCAGTGGGTTTTAAATCTCAAACCATTGAACAGGCAATTATTTTTAAAAATGGGCGGGTAAAGGTGAGTAAATGTATCCCTGAGGACATTGATGTTACTCTGGTGTTCCAGGATGATACAGCACTCAAGGAGATGGCATTAAACACACCCAATGAAATGCTTAACCTGATTCTTAAAAATCGAATGGTGCTGGATGGAAATCTGGCGTGTTTGCAGGCATTTAACTTTTATATCTCCCTGTTAATGGGGAAGGTTCACCAGAAAATGCTTGCCCGATCCCATAAAAAAGATGTTAAAGACAGGAAAAATAATTATGGCCTTTGCCGGCCTGGTCTTTCAAAAACCCTTTCAGACCGGAAGAGCTATCGCATGAAAGGCAAAGCAAATGTTGACAAAGGGGTAAAGTATCTTGATGATCCCTTTTTGCCTGACTTTAAAATAAAAGATTTTCCAAGGCTTGCAGATTTTTATAATTTCCATTTTGATACCCTTCCTGAAATCTGCGCTGAACGCCCGGAACTCATGACCCAGTGGTTTAGGACAAACGGTTTTGAAAAAGATGTCAATGGTGTGCAATGGTTTCCTGAGATGCGTCAGGCACTGGCATTCAAGCATCTTATGGAAAATAAAAAACCTTTTATCCGCAAACATGATCTTCTGGCTGGGACAACGTCTTCCAAGATGGTGGGTGTCACTGTTTTTCCCGATGGTCAGGGCACAATGATCTGGGGGGAGCTTAATTCCCTTGAAAAAAGAGAGCTTATCCCGTTTACATGTTCAAAAAAAACAGCAAAAACACTTCATTACGATGTTCTTCCCTTCTGGATGCGTCGCAATTTCAGGGAGTATGTACGAAATCATTACAATTATCCATTGTGCCAAAAATTAGACGAGCGGTTTGTGGCCTATTTTGTGTGGAAATCCGTGGGCATTTCACACACAATTCCCAATTTCAAACGGCTGCTTGAAAAAGGCAGTTCAGGGATTATCAAAGATATACAAACCAGATTACAGGATACAGATCTTAAAGTTGAGCAGATCGAAACCCTTAAAGCAATGAACATTGCCCTTGAAGGTGTTGAAGCCTTTGCTCAAAATCTTGGAAAAGAAGCCATAAGGCTTGGCCGTGCCGAATCCTCGCAAGAAAGAAAAGAGGAGCTGAAACGCCTTTTTGATATCTGCCAAAAAGTACCGAAAAAACCGGCCCAGACACTTGCTGAGGCCATAAATGCTATCTGGATCTCCTGGATTGGTCTGCACATGGAAAATTCAAATACAGGACTTTCCCTGGGGCGTCTTGACCAGCTGCTTCAACCTTATTTTGAAAGGGACATGGAAAAACTGGACAGTTCAGAGGAAAAAAGAATTTATATAAAACACGCGGTTGATCTTACAGGATGTTTGATCATGCGGTTAACAGACCATGTGCCGCTTTTGCCGGATATTGCCAATTATCTATTTGGCGGTGCCGCCTCCACCCAGGCGATTACCCTGGGCGGTGTCACCCGCAAAGGAGAAGATGGAGTCAATGATATGACCTTTATATTTTTAAAGGCCATTGAATTGCTTCCGGTGAGAGACACAAACATCAATGCACGATATCATACAGAGAAAAACAGTGACAATTATCTTAAAAGGTTGTGCGAAGTCAATATCATAACCTCTGCAACCCCCATCATGCAAAGTGATACAGCAATGCTTAAGGCATTGTCCCCCCAGGGCTATTCCATTGAGGATATCAATGACTGGGCAGCAACAGGATGTGTTGAACCCACTCTTGCAGGAAAGCATTTCGGTCATACAGGCTCTATTCTTATGAATATGGTAGCAGCTCTTGAAATGGCTTTGAACAATGGTCACCATCCCCTGATGAAATGGACTCCCGGTCCTGAAACCGGTTGTATAGAAAAAGGTGATTTTCTTTCCTTTGAAGACTTTTTCAAAGCCTTTGAAACCCAGCAGCACTTCCTCATCAACCAGGCAGTTGAACTAAACAATATGTTTGGCAAGGCCCACCAGGAACTTCGCCCCACTCCTCTTTTAAGTGCCATGATTGACGGATGTATTGAAAAGGGAAAAGATGTGGTAAATGGCGGAGCACAATACAATAGCTCCGGTACATCCAATATTGGGCTTGTGGATGTAACTGATTCTTTGATGGTGATCAAGACATTGGTGTTTGAAAAGAAAACAATATCCTTTCCGGAATTGAAAAAAGCCGTTGATTCTGATTTTAAAAATGATCCAGTCCTTCATGCCACAGTACAAAACAAGGTTCCCAGATTTGGCTCTGGAGATTCACAGGCACTTGAGATGTGCCAAAGAGTCTCAGGTGTTGTGCATGATATCTACAAACAACATAAAAACTGCAGAGGCGGGCATTATACGGCCGGATTCTGGTCCATGTCACAGCATGTCGCCTATGGCTCCCTGTCTGGGACGCTTCCGTCGGGCAGGCTGGCCCAAAGGGCCTTTACCCCTGGATTAACCCCAAGTCCGGGTGCATCAAAAAACTTTCTGGATAACATGATGGATGTTGCGATGCTGAATCCTGAACATATGGACAATAATATTGCCTTTAATGTGAAACTGACACCGGGTACCCAGGATAAAAGGGAATCCACAGTGGATGCAATGCATTCCTATGTAAAATCCTATTTCAACCAGGGCGGGATGCAGATGCAGTTTAATGTTGTTAGTTCTGAAATGCTTAAAGATGCCATGGCAAATCCCGAGGACTATAAAAATCTCATGGTTAGAATCTCTGGATACAATGCATATTTTGTAACCCTGAATAAAGACATTCAGGTTGAATTGATAGAACGGGCAGAGTACGCCATATGAAAACCCAAGATCATTCGGCCTTGCCTTTGATTCTGGAAATAAAGGCAAACTCCCTGGATGACGGGCCTGGGATCCGTTCTGTTGTGTTTTTTAAGGGATGCCCCCTTTCCTGTGCCTGGTGCCACAACCCTGAAAGCAAGATTTCAACACCTGAAATTTCTCATGATCAGAACGCATGTGTTGGGTGTAATACCTGCATGGATATTTGTCAAAAAAAAGCGATTTCCAGTGAAAACCAATTTTTTATTGACAGAAATATCTGTGACCTTTGTTTTGAATGTGTTGATGTCTGCCCGTCCAATGCCCTTGAACAGGTGGGCATAAAAATGCAGATCCTACAGATTGTTGACAAAATTTTAAAATACAAACCCTTTTTTGAAACATCAGGCGGCGGCGTAACATTGTCAGGCGGAGAGCCAACCTTGAATATGCAATTTTTATCAAAGCTTCTCATAACGATAAAGGCCAAAGGAATCCATACCCTCATTGAAACCTGCGGGTTGTTTAATTTTGATCGTTTCAAAAGCCTTATCTATCCCTATACAGACATCATTTATTTTGATTTAAAAATATGGAAAACCAGTGACCATAAGCGATTTTGCGGTATTGGCAATGAATTGATTTTAAACAATTTTAAAGCCCTGCAAGCGCTTTGCCTTAATTCCGGTGTAACCCTTGTTCCCAGAATTCCGCTGATTCCGGGCATTACAGATACGAATGAGAATATTACAAAAATCAGTAAATTTTTAAAAAGCCTGTATGTGGAAAAAGCAGTGTTGATTCCCTATCATTCGTTTTGGAAAGAGAAAATTAAAAAGCTTGGCATTGAGAATTCAGATCTGGAGACTAAAGACATGCCCGCATGGGTAGAGCCGGACCAGATAAACGCGTGTAAAGATATCATGCAGGATGCAGGAATTAAGATTAGAGAACATTGAATAATGTGCACCTTTGTTTCATCTCCCATAGCAATTGAGCGAAAGAGTGCTTTATTTAAAGGTCTCGATTAATGCTTTTCCTTTGGCTTTATCCCATAATCCTCAGTCGATGCGTACCTGCTGTTCTTTGAGAATCTTCTGTACTTTTTTAATATCAACCAAACGGCAGTTGACATTTTGTTTTACTGAAACAGCAGCGGCAACACCGGCACCCTGACCGCTTACACAGCAGCACATCATCTGGCGCGTGGCTGCAAAGGCAATTTTGTCTGCTGATATGCATCGACCGGCCACAAGAAGGTTTTCAACTTTAAGAGGCAGGATAGCCCTGAAAGGTAGTTGCAGATAACGTCCCGTGGTGGGCATGGTAACAACCCCATAAGCATCCAGAAACTCAGGAAAGATTCCAATGGAATCCTTAAACCGGGCCTGGGATTTAACATCATCTTCCGTGATAATATATTCACCAATGATTTCTCTGGACTCGCGGATTCCAACGGATGAGTTAAAGGTTCGCAGGCGGGCTTTTTCAAATCCTGGTGTGTATTTCTTAAGGGCAGCAACGGCCCAGACAGCCTCCTGGCGGCCCATGATTTCGGCGTGGGTCAAATCCCGGACATCCGTGGCATCTATATTGAGAACATGGGCAACATCAATGTTCATGGCCTCCCCGGCATCTGTCAATGTATCCCAGTAACCAATGATGGGAGTCCCGGCAGGGATTTCACCGGCAGCAGTGGCCTTTTCAAAGGGTTCCGAGATAAAGGTTGAGAACATATCATCCTCTTTGCCCGTGGTCTCAAGAGCCCAGTCTCCCAGTGTGGAGGGATTGCCTTTTACATAGGAGAGAAAGGCATCCACATCTACACCGCTGCAACCAAAGCTGGTGGTGGTGCCCATCATGGATTCCTTAGGCTCCTTGCGAAAGGGAGCCCCGGTCTTAAAGGCCAGATCAGCGTCTCCCGTAGCATCTATGAATTGTTTGGCCATGATGGCCTGCCTGCCGGATTTGCTTTCTGTAATAACTCCTGTGATGGTATCTCCTTCCATGATCACATCCGTTACCATACAATGCAGCAAAGGGATTATACCTGCTTCTTCAATCAACACATCTGCCACATATTTAAACATGTCCGTGTCCAGCATTTCACCGTCACCTTCAGGATCTTTATGACTGGCCCCCATCTTTTTGGCACGCATTTCAAACTCCACCCCGATACCGCCGGCATCAATGGTATGTTCACGACGATACCAGGAAATGGTACCCACCATGGCCAGGGTGATGTTACCGCCAAAACAGCCGTATCGTTCCACCAGCATTGTAGAAGCTCCGGCCCGGGCCGATGCAAGGGCGGCACTAAGGCCTGCAGGGCCACTGCCGATAACCAGTACATCCGTTTTTGCCATAACTGGTATTGTCTTTGATGGTTCGACATAATGTTCCATATATTGTTTTCCTTATCTATTTAGCACCCATGGAAAATCGTGGATTTTTCCGTCAGTGTTATTCAATCAGTGTTATTCAATTCTGACCCCTTGTTTTTTTAAAGCCTTTTGAACCTTTGATATGTCGACCCCGCGGCAGGTGACCTTGTCCTTGACGGATACTGCCGCGGCAACTCCTGCACCCTGTCCAGTTACAGTGCAGCACATCATCTGGCGGGTTGCGGCATGGGTGATTTTATCCCCTGCTACACAGCGTCCTGCCACCAGAAGGTTTTCCACTTTTTGGGGAAGAATAATACCGTAGGGAACATGAAAATATCTGCCAGTACTTGGCATGATAGCTGTATTGTTGCCATCCAGAAATTCCGGGTTGATGCCGATGGAATCTTTAAAGCGTGCTTCATTTAACACGTCGTGTTTGGTAAGGTTGTATGCGCCCAAAATTTTTCTGGATTCGCGAGTCCCCAGGGATGCACCAATGGTCCTGAGGCGCGCCTTATCAAATCCCGGGGTATATTTTTTTAAGGCCTTAATTGCCCACATGACATGTTTTCTTCCTTCAATTTCAGCTTTTGTCAGGTCCTGCACATCCGTACAATCATAGCCGGGCATGTGGATTGCATTGAGGCTTCTGACTTCTCCGGCATCCGTGAAATCATTCCAATAACTGGCGAGATGGGCATATTCGGGTATTTCACCATTCTCCTTTGCCTTTGTAAAGGGCTCCACAAGAAAGGTGCTGAACTCTTTTGCTTCTTTTTCTCCTGATTCCTGGCCCCAGTCTGCTATGGAGGTCTGGCGGTTAATGATATAGTCCAGGAAAGTTTGAACATCCACCCCGCTGCAGCCAAAGTTAACACTCACAGGCTCCAGTGTATCTTTGGGATCAAGGCGATAGGGAGCGCCGCAAAAGTGTGCAATATCAGCATCCCCCGTGGCATCAATAACCCTTTTGGCCAATATGGCCTGGCGGCCGGATTTGCTTTCCGTGATAACGCCCTTAATCTTATTGCCCTCCATGATGACATCAACGGTGGAACAGTGAAGCACAGGGACGAGACCCGACTCCTGAACCAGGGTGTCGGCAACATATTTGAACATTTCCGTATCAATAATTTCGTAAAGAAAAATACTGAGGCTTGCCCCCATCTCCCTGGACCGCTGCTCAAATTCACAACCTACACCTCCGGCATCAACCACCTTGTCGTTTGAGCGATACCAGGCAAGGGTTCCAATCATGGACTGAGTAATATTGCCGCCGAAACAGCCATAGCGTTCCACCAGCATTGTGTCCACACCTTCACGGGCGCAGGCCAGAGCGGCAGAGAGTCCTCCGGGTCCGCTGCCAATGACAAGGACATCTGTCTTGGCCATGATGGGTATTGTTTTTACCGGTATTTCAATGGTTTCCATAATTATGCCTTCCTGTTTCCCTTTTTAATTGTTGATTTGAGAATTATCACATATTTGCAGGGAACTCCAAAAAAAATTATTTTTGTGGTGAAAAGTACAGGCTTAATTTAACAATTGTTGCATGGTTTTAATTAATGGCAGCCATATTTTCTGATAAAGAAAAAAATCTCCCATATAATATCCCCTATCGCTTTTGTTTGCGGATACTTGATCTCAGGGTTATCGTCCTTATATTCAGGATTAAAGTCTCTTGTAAATTGGTGAATTCAAAAGGAGGGGATTTTTCATGATTAATATATCTAAAAAGACGAAAAAATCGCGAGATGTCATAAAAAAAAGTATTGATAAATATTTTGGGAAAAATGGATTAGGGTTAGATCAATCAAGAGCCCAGAATTGTTGTGCCTATTTTGAAGGAGGCGGCGGTTTTGTTGCCGTTGAAATTTTGGATGAAGAAGACAAGCGTGTCATTAATATTCAGTCGAGAGAATGGGAATATCACGCCAAGCAATATATGCAGTCGATATAATAGCATTCAAATGCTGATCACGCACAGATGGTCATGGTTTGTGGATCACATAAATCATCTTTTTGAATAGCGCCTTTTCCACAACCGCCACAAAAAAAGTCAAATTTTGTCACTTGAGGCTTGCAAAGATGTATTTTCTTTTTGGCTTGTTGACCGAAATCTCCACAATCATGGCTAAATCCAAATGGGCTTTTTCATTTATATTCCTATTTGATGACCACAAATAATGACCCATCATATCCTTACTATCCTCCTCTCCATGATCTTTTTTAACAATAATTTGATAATCTATAACAAATATTCATATATAATATTATAATTATTAGTTTGACTTATAGTTATCCATATCAATATAACCATAACCGGGTAAAACAACGGGATTGAGCGAGTTTATTACGGGGTATTTTATACTGTTTTGCCTGGCCGAATTTATGTAGAAAAACAAATTAAAGGGACAATATTAATTAACATTATTAAGTATCAATATTAATTATCACGGAAATTAATGGAGGAGCAAGAATGGACAGAGAGCCAACCTTAAGAAGGAAAACGGCACTTTCCTACAAAACCGAAGAAAAAACAGTGATGAGAGGCTATAGTTTAAGCGATATGGCTGAAGAAGGCTATTCTTTTTACGATGCCATGTTTGTGTTATTCCAGAGCCGCATTCCAACCCAAAAAGAAGAAAAAATGCTTAAGTATGAAATGGGTGTGTTTCTTGAACATTCCATGTCTCCATCGGCAGTTGGCGCAATTGGTGTAAGTGCAGGCAGGCCAAATCTTCCGGTTTGCGTTGCAGCCGCTGTTTCTACCTTTGGAGGAGTTCATGGCCCGGGCGCAGCCCATGGATACATGCTGAATAAATACCTGGAAAGAGGCTATAAAGAGGGAAAAACTGTGGATGAAATGGCTAAGACCCTTGTGGATGACTACCTGGATAATGGTACACCCGTCATGGGCATGGGGCAACCCCAGCATATTGACAGTGATCCCAGGGCGGAACCAATCCATCTTAAACAGGAAGAGCTTGAGCTGGAGGGTGTCTATCTTGAATTTCAAAGAGCTTTGGAAAAATATTTTCATGCAAGACGCAAGGTGGACGGACGTTCCTATGTTGGTGTTAATGTTGTAGGTTCCGGGAATACTGCATTGATGGAAATTGGGTTTTCACCCAATGCTGGTTGGTGTATTGGAAGTGTGGTAAGGGGTTTCAGTTGTGCTGCCCATGCATTGTATAATATGAAAAGAGGCCGCGCATGGGGTGCTTCCAGAAATGAACCCATGGTTCAGATGATTGACTTGTCCATGATTAAATATGTGGGTCCAAAAGACAGAATTGTACCAAAACAGGAAGAAAGACAGGAATATGCAAAAAAACAGAAAGAAGAAGGAGAATATAAACAATGGGTTATCTAGATCAGGAAAAAACCGATGCACTCAACAAGCTGAAGAGAGAACGTGGGGTCGGTAATCTGGACAGCGAGAAAAATCCATTTGATTATCACGCCAGGGAATACGGTACTATGCCGCAAGATAACAAACGTGCCCCGTTTCAGTGGGTTTCTGAAGTTTCCTATAAAAATGTACATAGGATCGTGGCCAGGGGATATGACACAACAGAGCTGATGGAAGAGGGTTATGGCGTTATTGAAGTTTTGTTTGTAGATTATCAGGCACGCATACCCACCATTGAAGAAGAGAAAATGCTTAATTATGTAATGATTATGATGATGGAGGATGGACTTTCCGGGCCTGCCGCTATCTCCAGAATTGTTGCTAAATCCAAAACTTTTTTGACCCAGGCATGCGGTGCATCAATCATGGCATTTGGACATGCATATGGTGCCTATTCAAGTTTTGGTAACAGGCTTGAAGATTATATAAAACGTGCCCAACTCGAAAACATTACCCTGAATCAAGCTGCCAAACTTCTTGTTCAGGAGAATGGTATTGACGAAGCATTGGGTGTTTCAGGTCTTATGCTCAAAGATCCGGCAGCAAAACGTATGCTCGCCCGTGCTCAAAAACTTGGTGTGGCCGGCGTCAATATAGAATTTATGACAGAAGTGGTCAAGGCTGCCCAGGAAGTAAGTTCCGAACCTGTAGACATTGATATGCTCGGGGCAACCGGTGCTGTGATGCAGGATCTTGGGTTTACCCCTGAAGCTACCTGGGCAATCCTTGCCATTACACGTTCATTTGGTGCAGGAGCCCATTATATTGAAGAGGTGGAAAGAGAAGAGTTGTCAAGAATGGGACAGCAATTATCGCCCAGGGAGGATTATGATGGGCCTGCCGACAGGCCTGTTCCACCACTCAAAGACAGAGAAAAAGTTTCCAAGTCAGCAATCTGTAAGACACCCGAAGAATGGAAACAGCGGTTTGAGGAAATGAAAGGGGTTATGGGTAGTGGTTTTTCAATCATTGAAGAAGTTGCAGATCCCAGCAAGAAGTCTGGAATGAAAAAGGTAGGAAAATTATAAGATTTTTATCATTTTTAAGAGGGAGAAGATAAGATGGAAGTTGTCAAACCCGTTAAAAGAAATATCCTTCTCAATCCAGGGCCCGCCACAACAAGTGATGCAGTTAAATATGCCCAGGTCATACCTGATATTTGCCCGAGAGAGCAGGAATTCGTAGATGTTATGACTGGTGTTCGTAAGGATCTGGTCAAAGTAGTACATGGAGATCCTGAAAAATACACTTCAGTGATTTTTGCAGGATCAGGAACCATTGTTCAGGATGTCCTGGTCAACTCTCTGGTTCCTGAAGGTAAAAAAATCATGGTTGTGAACAATGGTGCCTATGCGGCAAGAATGGTTAAAATTGCCAAATTTTACCATATTGATTGTGTGGATCTTCAATTCTCAACAACTGGACTGCCGGATCTTGCAAAGGTAAAAAAGGCCATTGAAGAGGATAAGGACATAGCTGTGGTCGCAGCTGTCCACCACGAGACGGGAACCGGAGTTTTAAATCCCATCAGGGAAATAGGCAGGATGGCACATGACAATGATTGTATCTTTATTGTGGACACTATTTCCACCTACGGATTAAGACCCATTGATATTGAAGAAGAAAATATTGATTTTCTGATGTCCTCGGCTCAAAAAGGCCTTGCAGCAATGACTGGTGCTTCCTGGACCGTGGGAAATATCAAGGCCATTGAAAAATCAAAAGATTATCCCACCAGATCTTATTATTGCAATCTTTTCATGCAGTATGATTTCTTTAACAGGGTTGGGGAAATGCACTTTACTCCTCCTGTTCAGACGATCTATGCCCTTGCCCGGGCTATTAAGGAATATTTTGAAGAAGGGGAACAAAATCGCTGGAATCGCTTACAAAAATGTTGGGAGGCAATCCACAAGGGTTTAGAGCAGATCGGACTTGAATCTGTTATTGATAAGCAGATCCAGGGCAAGCTTGTTGTTACAATCAAAGCCCCGGATGATGGTAAATTTGATTTTGTCACCCTTCACGATTATTGCTTTGAGCGCGGGTTTACAATTTATCCGGGCAAAATGTTCGGCCTTAAAACATTCAGGCTGTGCAATCTTGGATTAATCTCCCATTGTGACATTGAAGATTATTTTGTGACGGCTAAGGAAGCATTTAAGCAGATGGGGTATAAACTTCCCATAAAATAATGGTTTTAATAGTGATATATTAGGTTTCAGGAATTTTTTTTAAATATATTAATTACATAACTTAGATGGAGAAAAAACATGGAAGACAATGTTCAGGAAATGTATGAAAAAGGCAGAAAAGCATTTGAAGAAATTGAATTCTGGCCTCAGGAAAAAGTTGATATGATGGTACAGGCCGTTGCCTGGGAACTGGTACAGGACGACGTCAGAAAAAAATTGGGCGACTTGGCAGTTGACGAGTCCGGCATCGGGAACAAGGAAGATAAGTGTGCTAAAATTAAAAATAAAACCCTTGGTACGCTCTGGGATCAAAAAGGTATAAAAACCTGCGGCATGATTGATGAAAACAAGGAACTGGGTGTGCGAACCTTTGCAAAACCCATTGGTGTTATTGCCAATGTTGTGCCCTGTACAAATCCTGAATCCACAATATGCTGTCTTGCTTTAAGCACCCTTAAAACCCGTAACGCCATGATCGTCACCCCCCACCCCCGAACTCAGAAAACTTCCTATGAAACAGTCATGCATGTTCGAAAGGGGCTGGAAAAAGTTGGCGCTCCCGTGGATTTGGTTCAATGTATCAAACAGACAAGTCATGCTGCAACCTCTGCTTTGATGAGTGTCTGTGACTATGCTGTTGCAACGGGTGGGGCTGCTTTGGTTAAGGTTGTATATGCTGCCGGAAAGCCAGCACAAACAGTTGGTGCTGGGAATGTGGTCGCCATCGTGGATAAGAGTGCCAATCTGGCAGAAGCTGCAGAAAAGATCAAAATTTCCAAAATTGCCAACAATTCTGCTTCCTGTTCATCTGAAAATGCCGTGGCAATTTATGAATCATCCTATGATGCCATGATAGAAGAACTGAAAAAACAGGGCGGATACATGTGTTCCACTGAAGAGCGGGAATTGCTCAGAAAGTATATGTGGCCTGATGGAACACATTTGAACCGTGATGTTGTTGCAAAACCTGCGATAGTGAATGCTAAAAATGCAGGTTTGTCTGTTCCTGACGACACTATGTTTCTTATGGTCATCGGCGAAAAAATCGGGCCTGAAGATCGTTTCTCCGGTGAGAAAATTTCACCTGTTCTTACTGTATGGAAATGGGATGACTTTGATGAAATACTGGAGCGTCTGGGGAAAATTCTTGAATTTTCAGGTGAAGGCCATTCTGTTTCCATCCATACGGAAGATGATGATCAGCGCGTGAAACTGGCACTTAACGCTAATGTGGGACGTGTTGTCTGTAATTTTCCCCATGCCCACGCAAACAGTGGCGGGTGGGACTGCGGACTTCCAGTAACAGATACCCTGGGCGGCGGGAGCTGGGCCGGAAATATCACCAGTGGAAATATAAACTGGAGCCATTTTTTAAATTACACACTTCTTTCCATTCCCAAAGAAAAATATATGCCTAGTGAGGAAGAATTTTTTGGGGAATATCTTGAACAATATGGAAAAGATTAACCTACGTATTAAATGACAAAAGATTGTATTTATTATCTATCAATATTTATAGTCATTTTATTTTACCCCGGGGTTACAAATGACCCCGGGGACAAAATAGTGGATGGAATATGATGATAAAGGCCATAATTTTCGATTTCGGGCAAACCCTTGTTGATTCAGCGGATGGGTTTAGATCTGCTGAAAAAATAGCCAAAGAAAAAGTGTTCTCAAACCTGTTTAGCCAGCTTCCAAATGCAGGTGATGATCAACTGCAAATTTTTCTAACAGCATACCGGCAGATTCGCAAAAACTTTCATGCAAAATCCAATTTTTCCCGTTTTGAAATCTGGCAGGCAGTTTACGAAAGGTTTAATTGCACGGCTGATTATAAAAAACTTACACAAATGGAAACAGATTACTGGAAGCTTGTCCAGTCTATGACAAAACCATTTCCTGAAACCATAGGTGTTTTGGAAAAACTTGCAAAACAATTCAAACTGGGTATTATTACAAATACTCAGGGGCAAAAAACCTCTGGGATCCATCGCATAACCCTTTTTCCGGGTATTGAGAAATTTTTTGAAACCATTATTGTTGCCGGAGAATCAGGAATGCCGGCAAAACCTAATCCCAAACCTTTTAACCATAGTTTGGAAAAAATGAATATCAAGGCCAGCCAAGCAATGTATGTGGGAGATGATTTTCAAAAAGATGTCCTTGGAGCCGGTTCTGTCGGGATGAATCCCGTATGGCTGAAACATTCTCTTGTGAAGCGGTCCTGGCCTGATCCGGATACCAACACACAGTTTCGTGTCATTACAAATCTTAATCAACTTCTAAAAATCAGTGTCAACAGGCACGATTAGTGACCAGTACATCATCCTTTCGGCAAAACAAAGCGCTTATTTATAAAAAATTATGGGCTTGTGTAAAAGCCTTTGAATTTGAAGATGCTTTAAAAATTTGCATGGAGTATAATGTGGTGCCGGCTTTGGTAGATATGGATCGGTTTATCAATGGCCTTGTTATGCAAAGAGAATCACGGGATCAAACCTATCCTTCTCATAAGCTTGACAGAAGGATAAAGGCTTTAAAAAGATTTCGTGACCATGGATGCAATCCTGGGCAGATAATTGAAAAAACAACACTGAAGCAAGGATATAGCGGCAAAATATTAATTGTGGCGATTATGGGTGGCGTTATAGACAGGTTGACCTGCCTGCGATCCGGGGATCTCTGGCATAGGGAAATTTTACAAAATACAAAAAATGAAATCAGGGATTTGGGATTTTCTAAAAGTTCTGTCTATGAACTTGGCGGGGCCAATGTCCGGTTTGAAACAAATAAAGACATTGTAATATTTGGAACAAGCGATGATTTCGGTCCATGTGACAAAGTATGTGCTTCAAAGCTTATTCAACAGGTTTTTAAAGATAGAAATATTATAGTTGATTAACTGAAATTTTGGGGGAAGTAGTTGACCAAAGAGAAATTTAAAATTCTATTTTACTGCTGGTTCATATATGGTTTCTTTTACCTGAACCGATTAAATCTTTCTCCAGTTATTCCGCTGATCATGTCAGATCTTAATATTTCCCATGCCCGTATCGGCCTTATAGGAGCTTCGTTTTATGTTTTCTATACACTGGCCCAGCTTCCTGCCGGCTACCTGAGTGACCTGTTCGGTGCCAGGAAGGTTATTTTTGCAGGAGGATTGATTTCCGCTTTTTCAAATATAGTATTCAGTTTTGGCAGCGGATTATGGCATCTGGTGCCTTCTCAGTGCCTCAATGGTTTGGGGCAGGGATGCGGTTTTAGCCCAATTATTAAAATCATAGACCAACACTTTTCTTTCAATCAAAGAGGGAGAGCATTGGGTCTGGTCATGACATCCACTGCTGTTTTTACAGTTGCGGCATTCTTCCTTGCCGCGTATATCGGCCAGACATTCGGCTGGCGCGCGGTTTTCTGGTCAGCACCTCTGGTTTTTATACCTGTACTCATTATTTTTAAATTAGTCATCAAAGCATCGTCTATTGACACGCCTTCCAGTACTGATGAGACGGAGTCCGACAGCCTGAAGGCAATTAAAAACAAATCTTTTGTCCAGATAAACAGCTGGGTCTTTTCAAGGAAAATGTGTTTTTTAGATTTGGGTTTTTTTTGCCTGTGTTATATCACATCCAGTAATTTGATCTGGCTGCCTTCCTTTTTGTTTGAAAGTTATGATATGTCTTTGGTTCAAGCAGGTTTCTTTGCAGCACTTTACCCCCTGTCAGGAATTATTTCCAGGCCTTTGGGAGGGTATATTTCCGATGTGTTTTTCAAGGGGAAAAGAAAACAGACCATCTTGATCGGGTTGTTTATTATCTTAATATCCACATTGCTACTATTCCGGATTGAGGATTTTAGTATCAATATATATTTTATAATTTTAATAGGCTTTTTTGATAATTTAATAGGCCCTCTGTTTTTTGCCTGGATGCTGGATCTGGTACCGAAGAATAAAAGTGGGAGCGGTGCAGGGGTACTTCAGTTTTTCGGGCATATTGGGACTATTCTATCAATATATTTTTCAGGTATTGCAGTGGATTTCTTTCATTCATATCGGCCGTTTTTTATGATCATGTCGGCCATTTCAATTTTAGGAATCATATCTATATGGTTAATTGCTGAATCCGAAGAAAAAAGTCCATAAAAGAAATTGTTTTGGCGCAATCCTATACTTCCCTTGTGGGTGTCGGAGTTAAAACAGTTGGCATTAAACCCCTTTAAATGCTAACTGAGCACAGGGCAGGGGCTAATTAATTATTTTATCTTTAATTGAACGGTGATATTCAAGTGCCCATTGATCAACCTTTTTAATCAATTGTTTGAGCACTTCAGAGAAATATTTGTCTTTATGATGCACAATATAAAATTTGTGCGTGATCGGCGGCCCTGGGAACGGCAGCACAGAAAGTTTTTTTTGTTGGATATGACCATAAACAGTATTCCTTGAAACCAGTGCAATGCCAAGACCGTCTTCTACAGCTTTTTTGATGGCCCTGTTGCTTGAAAGTTCAAGTGAGACAACAATATCCACTTTATTTTTTCTTAAAAAATCATGTGTGATCTGAAAGGAAAGGGACCCTTTTTCATGAATAATCATGGATTGTCCTGAAAGATCCATATAGGTTAACCTTTTTTTCTTTACAAGGGGATGGGATGGTGAAGCAACAAAAATCATATGATCTTCAAGGATTTCACGGCAAATTACTTTTTCGTTTTTTATGGGATAGGATATAAACCCGATATCATTATTCAGGTTGGCAACATTTTCCACAACAAGGTTGGAGGGTAAGATGTTTACTGAAAAGCGTACATTGGGATGTCCTTTGCTTACCGGGTTCAATATTGGCGGCAGATAATAAGCTCCAAAACTCTCGCTTGCATCAATACGGATATGGCCCTGCTTTTGCTGTAAGAATTCCCTGATCGTAGCCTCGGCATGGATTTCAAGATCAAATATTTTTTCAGCAATTTTATACAATGCAATGCCGGCATCCGTTAAAACCAGCTTTTTGCCGAATCGGTTAAAAAGCTTTATGTCATAGTATTCCTGGAGACGCTGAATACCTTTTGTTATGGCCGGTTGGGTAACATTGAGTTCTTCTGCAGCTTTGCTTAAAGACCCCATTTTGCTTGAAAGGTAAAAAATTTTAAGTTGACCAAGATTCATATCAATAACTCATTATTATGAAAAATTAATTTATCATGACAAAATTATATACACTTCATAAAATATCAATTCAAGTTTTTTTATTGTTTTGCAGGATCTTGCTAATTGGAGTTCACCGCATTAATCGGGGAAATTTGCGGTAATTTAAGATAAAGGTTTTATGGGTTATTGATCAGATTAATAAATCGCTTGAGTGGTCCAAAAATATGTTTTTCTCTGTGATGGATCATGTAAAATGTTATGGGCATGGTCACTGAACCTACTGTGGACTCCGTCGTTTGGACAGTTAGATACCTCAGTTGCATGTATGCATGGACGAATCCCCAAAGTAGTTGATAACTAAGGAAAAACAGCTACTCTGATATGCTCACCTGAAGCTGCGGCCCGAAGCCCTTGATTGATATCGTCCAATGTCACATGGTGTGAAACGAGTGATTTAAAGGGGAATTCTCCACATGTTTTAGACAGAAAATCGACTCCCATTTGTAAATGTTTTGTATCATAGTTATGAACACCCATTACATTGAGCATTCTTAAAACAATATCTCCTGCGTCATAATCAAAATCAGCACCTTTAAAAACGATTCCAACCAATGCATAGCGCCCCCCAATTCTCAGGGATTTTAAACCCAAAGGTATAATTGATGGCAGTCCAGCCGCTTCAATGGCGCAATCCACACCATGGCCATGGGTTAAAGACAAAATTGTATCAATTATTTCACTATTTTCCATGTTTTTGGTATTGATGGTTTTTGTAGCACCAAATTTTTTGATTGCATCCAGCCTGTGATCAAGAATATCCGTTACAATGATTTGATTGCACCCATAATAATTGGCCAGTGCGGATGCATAAAAGCCCAAAGCCCCGGCGCCTTGGATCAAAATATTTTCAAGAGGCTGAATTTTTAATGCCTCCAAAGCTGCTACTGCAGTTGCCAGTGTGCAATTTGCAGGGGCAACTTCTTCATCGGAAAGGTTTTCAGGTATTTTGACAACACATGTTCCCGGTGTGATATAACAATGTTCAGCAAAACCACCTGCTAAATGAGGCGGATTTGCACAAGAATCATGCCCGTATTTGCGAAGGCTGCGGCATTTCATCATCAGTCCTTTTTCTCGGCAAAAGAAACATTTTCCGCAATTATCCATAATTGTCCATGTGATACGGTCACCTACATTCAAGAGCTGATCTCCGGAATCATGGGTCACCCCATGGCCAAGCTCTACAATTTTACCAATAATTTCATGGCCAAGAATTATGGGAACCGGGGATTTCCTCCGGCCCTGCCAGGTATGCAGATCTGAACCACAGATAGTACAGCAGATGACTTTAACCAAAATACAGTCTTTTTCCACCTGTGGCAAAGGATATTCAATGAGTTCCAGATCCTGTTTCGGGATTTTCATTACAGCAGCCCTGCTGGTTTGTTTCACAGTCAACCATCCTTTACTTACTATTTTTTTGGATAAAATATGTTTTAATTATTAATTCAAGGGGGTAATCAAAATAATCATACCAATTTTAAATGAATAGTGATCCTTTCTTTATCCCATTTTGGCACCGACTCTTTGCCTGGCCCAGGCCGAAGCTACTTCAGAAATAATAACCAATGCTATAATAGATAAAAGTATTGCCGCCACCCGGTTGCTTTCTATCTGCTGAACAGTCCTTCGAAGATACCATCCCATGCCTCCGGCACCGAAGAACCCGACTACTGTAGCAGCCCTGAAAGCTGTGTCCCAGGTATAAATAGATATCCCGGTCCAGGCGACCTTAACCTGGGGCAATACTGCATAGACAAATACCTGCAGAGAGTTTGCCCCTGTAGCTTGAATCGCCTCAACCTGACCAATGGAAATGTCTTCAATTTCTTCTGAGAACAATTTGCCCGCAAATCCAATACTGAACAGGGTAAGTGCCAAAACCCCGGGCAACATGCCGAATCCGATAATGGTCACAAAAAGAATGGTCCATATCATTTCATGCACGGAGCGACAAAGTATGAGAAAAAAGCGGGCTGCAGGATATAAAAAGCGTTTATTGGGGGACATGTTATAGGAGGCAAACCAGGAAAGCGGTATGGAAAAAAGGATACCGAAAAGAGCTCCCAGATATGCCATTTTAATGGTTTCAATGACATAATGGAGATATTCACTGTCTAAAATATAGTCTATGTCCACCGGATAGTATCGGTTGGCAAACAGGTCTGCGATCCTCGGAAACAGCTCCAGCAAACGTTCCAGATGGATATTCAGGTATTTAATGGAAACTGTAATGAAAATCAGGATACCCATCAGGACAATATACTTGATCAAAGATTGTGGATATTTGAATCGTTTCCAGGTTAATGTTCCACCGCTGGTTGTTGAAATGGTTGTGGCTGACATCGAAATACTTCCTTTCACTTATTTTCCATAATTAATGAATGGCTTTACGACCGTAGTAGGAGCATACTTCACCGATGGCAATAAGAAAAATTATGGCGATAATTACCGTTGTCACGCCGCCATAATTATACATAACCAACTGACGATGAAAGGTCAGTCCCAAGCCTCCGGCACCGACAAGACCCATGATCGTGGCCCGCCGGATATTGATATCCCATTGGAAGATGACATGACCGAGAAAGATCGGCAACACCTGAGGAACCACACCAAACAATATGACCTGCAGGCCATTACCGCCCACTGCCTTGATCGCCTCCAAAGGCCCGGGGTCAATGTCCTCAACCGCTTCAGCCGTAAGCTTTGAAATAAAGCCGATGGATCGCATGGACACGGCAAGAATGCCCGGAAAGGCGCCAAGACCCACCGCAGATACAAAAATCAGGCCCCAGACAATCTCGTGGACCGATCGGGTCAGTGTCATAATCGCCCGTCCTATGGGGTATGCGATCAACTTTGAGGGCGTTATATTCAGGGCGGCACACCAGGCAACGGGAAGGGAGATCACCACCGCAATCATGGTACCCAGACAGGCAATCATAAAAGTTTCGATGGTCGGGCCGAGCAGATGTTTAAAAACCGATGGATCTGGTGGGAAAAAGCGGGCTACTGCCTTGAAAAGGGATGCGGGTCCGCCAACCCTTGCCCAGTCAGTGTCCTTGATAATAGTACTTTCGATACTCCATAAAATAAGTCCGAATAATATCAGATACCCCGTATACCTGATTGCTTTGGATTTTAGTCGATTTGAAAGAATAGTGTCAAGATGCTGGTCTATATTTTCGTGGCTCATACTGCTTCCTTTATTTTCTACAATATTTCCATTGCATATATTTCGTCCAGGGTGGCCTTGTCCACGTCTCTGGTTGGCCCGTCAAATTTCTTGATGCCATCCTGAAGGCCGATGACCTTATTGGAAAACTCCAGTGCCAGCTGGACATCATGGATATTGCACAAGACGGGCACATCCATATCCTGGGACATTGTTCTAATCATCCCCATGACTTCCCGTGCTATTTTGGGATCCAGACTTGATGTGGGTTCATCAACGAGCAAAATTTTGGGTTCCTGGATCAGAGCCCTGGCGATCCCCACCCGCTGCCGTTGACCACCGCTAAGTTCATCAGCCCGTTTATCCACAAAATCCCCCAGACCGACTTTATCCAGCAATTCCAGTGCCTTGCGGATTTCACGTTTGGGATACATGCGCAAAAAACTTCTAACTGTTCCCACATAGCCCAGCCGGCCGGAAAGAACATTGTCTATCACAGACATTCTTTCCACCAGATTAAACTCCTGAAATATCATTCCCATATCTCTTCTGGCTCGGCGTAGTGCACGATTACCCATTTGGGTAATATTCTTTCCCGTCAGAAAAACCTCTCCCGAAGTAGGTTCCACCAGGCGGTTGATACAGCGTATCAATGTGGATTTACCGGCACCGCTGGGCCCGATGATAGCAAAAAAATCCCCTGGTGAAACTGACAGGCTGACTCCTTTGAGAATTTCAGGGCCAGAGCGAGAGTAGCGTATCTTTAAATCTTTAACTTCCAGTGTGGCCATTTATTTCTCCAATCCTTCCTTAATAAAATGGTAAAAAGCGGCGTGACATCGATTTTTTAATGACTATCTGCTAATCTTTCTTTTTTTTCTTTGCATCTTTGGCTTTTTTAAGATCACGAATAACATCATAGTCTGCAGATGTCATCTTAACGAATTTATTGGAGTTGACGTTTTTAAGATAAGCTGCGCAGGATGGCTGAGTGTGTAGTGTCAAAAACGTTTCTGCAATCTTTTTCTTCAGCTCCGGACACAGGGATTTACGATAACAGAAAGGATCCTGTGGGATTGCCGGCGAAAACCAAAGGTAATTGAAATCCTCTTTTTTCACCATACCTCGTTCTATAACATTATCAAACCTATGTGTCGCAACAAAGGCGGCATCCACTTTTCCATCGTAAACCGCCATTGTCGAAAGATCATGCCCGCCTGTATACACGACTTTTTTGAAATAGCTTTCCAGAGTTGTATTGATAGTTTTTGTAAACACCACCCTGGGAACCAGGTTCCCGGATGTACTGGCCGGATCAGTGAGCCCGATAACCGCCCCTTTCAGTGATTCGATAGTGTCAAACTCACTGCCTTTGCGGGTAATCAGACAGGCCTTGTAACCAGGGCCCTCTTCCTGAATATGTCCAGGTTTCTTGGCATAGGTGGCAAAGACGTCGATATCCGGGTCCTTGGCATTGGCTAAAACATAGGAATAGGGTCCATGTACTGCAACATCTACCCATTTGCCGATCATGGCTTCAACAACAGTAGCATAGGATGTGGGCATATAAAATTCGACTTTTTTTCCTGTCATTTTGGCAAGATAATCAATAACCGGTTTATAAATTGTCAATTCCTGAATAGTTTCTTCGGTGGGAATTATTGAGAATGTAATTGAATCTGGGTCCTCGCACCCGGCGGCTTGAGCACTGCCGGATACAGAAAACATTATAAAAAAACTCAAGAAAAGGGTCATAGCCATGAAAAAGTTTCTATTCTTATACATTTTTTTCTCCTGTTATTGGTTAATATTGTTTGAACCAGATATACTGCCGTTTTTTTTATACACCCCCTTTCAATGAAAAAATGTTTAACAAGTTTCCAAGATAAAAAATTTTATATTGGAAATATGGATATCCACAGGTGTTAGGGTGTAACAATATCGAATCGATAATACAATGCGTGAATCTACGTAAATTAGCATGGGTAGAATTACCCAGTTTTGATCCAGATGGCTTGAATTAAAAGATCTACTTACAGATTTGAAATAGATGTATATTTTTTCCGAATGGCATACTTAACAATATCTGCCGTTGTTTTCAAGTTCTTTATTGCCATAATATTTGCCCGGTGTTTTTCAACGGTTCTGACACTTAAAAACAATAGCCTGGCAATTTCATTGTTTGTTTCTCCTTGAGAGATGAGTGTGAGTACTTCCCGTTGGCGGTTAGTGAGTGTTTGTGGTTTCGAAATCTGGTCACCATGACATTTTTTAATGAAATTTAAAGTCAAGTCCTTGGTAAATGTTTTTGATATATATATACCGCCATTAATCACCGTTTTTATTGCCGCAAAAAGTTCGGCCCCGGCATCTTGTTTTAGTACATATCCGTCTGCTCCTGCTGAAATGGAATGTTGAAGATATTCCATATTATTATGCATAGTAAGAATGATAACTTTTACAGCAGGGTCGATCTGTTTTATTTCCCGGGTTGCCTCTATTCCACGAATTTTAGGCATGGAAATGTCTAAAAGGACGAGGTTAGGAGACATTTCATCGATCATTTGCAAAAGCTCAAATCCGTCATTTGCCTCGCCGATAACTTTTATATAATCAATATCTTCAAGTATTTTTGTCATGCCAAGGCGAAACATTATATGATCATCAGCAAGCAATGTTCGATAGATTTTCACTCTTTTCCCTCCTGATTATAAATGATATTCTAGTGCCTTTTCCTTTTTGGGCAATGATATTCAAATATGACCCCAGCATCAAAGCCCTTTCCTGCATAGCTGCCAATCCAATACCTTTTTGAGTAGACTGCCTTGAGGATAGTTCAGTTAGATCAAATCCAACGCCATTATCTTCCATAATAAAAATGATTTCGTTCTTTTTTTTTTGAATTGAAACGCTGATGGCGTCAGCATTAGCATGTTTTCCCACATTGGTTAAAAACTCTTGAAAAATTCTGTAAACCATTATCTGGTTTTCCGATACAAAGCAGGCATCAATATTATCAATATTCAGTGAGTATTTAGTGGGGTAATGGTCAGAAAATTCATTAAGCATCCATTTTAATGCCGCTGTCAATCCCAAATCTTCCAGGATTGACGGGCTAAGATCCCTTGACAGACGTCGAACGTCTTCAATTATAAAATCGATATATTCTTGAATATCAGTCAATGTTTCATCATTAAATTTGTTCTCACAGCCTTCTTTTGTTTGTAGGAAACTCAGCTTTACCTTTAACAAGGATAGAGATTGTCCCAAATCATCATGCAGCTCACAAGATAGTTGTCTACGTACTTTTTCCTGAGTTGTTAGAACCCGTGAAGACAGCCTTCTGAGTTTTCTTTCAGAATTTTTCAGTGCTCTTTCTGTAATGATATGCTCTTTAATTTCTTTTTTTAAAAATTTGTTTGTTATCGATAACTCGCCTGTTCGCCTTTCGACCTTCTGTTCCATTTCGTCATAAGCCTTTTTCAGATTTGCTTGTGTACGCTTCAGATCAGCTATATCCTGTGCTACGCAAACAATTCCGTCAACCTGGGAATTATTATTAAAAAAAGTTGAGCCTGAAAAGAGAACAGGAATTTTTATGCCATCCTTTGTTAGATAAATCATTTCAACATTGGCAATTGAACCCTTATGAACAAATAAGTCAATTATGGAGGTATCGGTATTTTCAGGCAGAATTATATTTTCAATGGACTGCCCCAAAAGTTCGTCCCGGCTATAACCCAGCATATCGGTGGCCGACTGATTGACCTTTCTGATTGTGAAGTCAGGATTTGCAACAATCAATGTATCCAGCATTGACTTGACTATGTTATCCATATAGGTTTTTGAAACGGTTGATTCTCTTAAATCTTTTATCATATTGTTAAATACATCCGTTAAAACTCCAATCTCATCTTTGCTTTTGATCTTTATTCTGGTTTCAAAGTTTCCTTTGCCAACATTTTTGGCAGCAGCTGTCAGGTCATTGATGGGTTTGAAAACATAGCTTGACACCCAGCCACCCAGTAATAAGGTACTTAATAGGATTAGTATGGTTGAAAAAATTATGATGACGCCAACATTCGGCAGGTATTCAATAATGATTTTTTTAACTCTCTGTGCATTCTCTTTTTGTTTGTTTTTCCTGTATTGTTCTATAATTGGATAAATGTTCAGCTTATAGTGAGGTTCAAGTGTCTTTTTAAAAAAACGAGGTGCGTTTTCAGGTATGTTTTCAACAAGATGAATGAAATGAGATAGGTATTTCAAGTAATAATAAAAGTGTTTTTTTTCTACATTATGCCTGCCTGTCAAAATAGTTTGTTCGCTATTATTAAATTGGGGTTTTCCATCCTTTTGAATCCTGTAAAATTCTGTTCCAATTAATGAAGACAAACTGCTTTCAACCTTGTTAAGATCTGTTATCAATTTTTTCTTGATCTGATCCTTGTTTTCTAACTCCTGGTTCGTATCGGAAATTTGTGAAAATGTATAGATTATTTTAGGCTGATTATCAATCAGGGCTTTTATTGATTCTTCGCTGGTTTCAAGGGCGTGGACTATCTTATAGGAAGATTTGAATATTTCAATGGAATCAGCTTCCAGCTGAACTATTTTATTTTTTAATTTGTTAAATGATGTAATCGTCAAATAACCGGCGCCACACATCATCAAAGCAATGGTAATGTATCCGAAAATAAGTTTATGCGTAAGACTCATTGCACGCTTTCCCTATGGATTATTCTTTCAATTTTATGGCACAATACCAGGCTTAGGTCTGTCAAAGGGTATGGTTTATTCTATTTTTTGTTCTAATTCCCGTATCACATCATAATCTTCAGAGTTCATTTCTACAAAACCTTTGGCGTTAATATCTATCAGAAATTGAGAACAAGAAGATTGAGTGTGGAGGGTAAGAAAAGTATCAATGATCTTTTTTTTCAATTCCGGGCATAAAGAATTTCTGTAACAAAAAGGATCCTGGGGGATAATCGGCGAACTCCATAAATAATTATAGTCATCTTTTTTTATAATTCCCCTGTTAATGGCATTATCAAATCGATGGGTGGCTACAAATGCTGCATCTATTCTTCCATCATATATGGCCATGGCAGACAGGTCGTGGCCGCCAGTATAAACTATCTTACCAAAATATTTTTCAAATGGCATATTGATATATTTTGCAAATAACACCTTTGGTATCAGGTACCCCGAGGTGCTTGATAGATTTGTGAGACCTACTATGGCGCCTTTTAAAGATTTAATGGAAACATAGCCTGACCCTTTTTCGGTTATGAGTATGGATTTATAGCCCGGCCCTTCTTCTTGAATATAACCGGCTTTTTTTATATAGGTGGCAAAAACCTGAATGTCCGGTTCCTTTTTATTGGCAATCACATAAGAGTATGGCCCAAGAATAGCCACATCTATCCATTTTTCCGCCATGCCCTGAATCACGTTTTCATAATATATTGGCACATAGAATTCTATTTTTTTCCCAGTCATCCTCCCAAGATAATCGATAACCGGCTTGTAAATGGTTAACTCCTGAATACTCTCTTCAGTGGGAATTATGGAAAAAACCAATGTTTCCGGGTCCTCACATCCAGCAGAGGATTGCCTGGTATTCAGGTTTAAAGCAACCATCATAATAGATAACATAAATAATAATTGAGTAAATTTTTTCATAAAGAACTTTTAACTATTTTGATAGTGAAAAGAAAAATTATAATAAAAATCAATTTGACTCCGCATGGTTAGTCAAAAAAATTCAATAACATAACCGAATAAAAGTCAACCTAATTTTTAACAGGGTACTTCATATGAAACTTGACCGACGATGGGTTCCATTAAATATTTCAAATCGACTGATCAAGGCTCAAAATTAATTCTATAACCCATTACAACGATTAATAAGATAATCAAAAAGCTCCCAATTCTTTACGCTTTTCTTTTGCTTATCCTCATCAACCGTCTCGCTCAAAACGAAGGGCACTGTTGTCTCAGTAAGGCCACCATGAGATCGCAACGGCCCTTTGAGTTTTGATAGATCATGGTTTGCTGGTGTCTTGCCAAATACCGTATCCCTTTGGGCAAGGACAACAAGATCACCCATCCTGTCGGCTGGAAGGGCATATTTTCGGCATGCTTCATTCTTTGTAAGCACCTCGTCAATGCCCTTAGTTCTCGACAGCATAACTTTTATCAATTCACTTTCCTTTTCAAGGCAGTAAACCGTGGCAAATGAACCCAAGGCAGCATGGTGAGTGACATAGGGGTCAGTGATGGGTAGCACAACACGAATTTGGCTTCCAACAAACCGGGTAATAACATCTTCCAAGTAAATTATATTCGGCGTACCGTCAGCCTTGATCTTGTAATTCATTCCATGGTCAGCAGTTATGCCCACCCTGGCGCCCCTGTCTATGAATTTTCCGATTATTTCATCTATCTCTGAAAGCATAATGTTCGCTTCATCCTGTCCTGGAGCTGATCTGTGCTGTACGCAATCGGTCAAAGAAATATACATAAGGTCCAAAGATGTCCGGCAAAATACAAGATATGCTGCCTGCATGGTGTAGCGGTTAATGCATGCTTCAGAGTAATGTGGAGGTGCTTCATTAAGTTCTTCTGCCACATTTCCGATGTCGGCGAATTGGGTCTGGTCTGCCCTTTCACCGGAAAATGCAACACCTTCCCAGCCCTTTGATAAGAGTTTGAGCAGTTTGTTTTTAGCAGTAATAGCTGCGACAAGGTGGCCTGCCCGGGACGCCGCTTCAAGAATAGTGGGGACACGTAAGAATTCAGGTTTATCCATCATCACTTCGCAGTCCTGTTCCACATCGTAGAAATAATTCCCGCAGATACCATTTTTCTCTGGTTCAGTCCCGGTAATAATGGCAATATTGTTGGGATTGGTAAAGGAGGGCATGACCGAAGTAGCGGTCATAAAATATTTCTCTTCCTTCAGTTTTTTCATCACCGGCATGCACCCTGACCTGATAGCTGATTCAAGGTATGCAGGAGAAGTGCCGTCCAGGCAAATAGCCACCACCGGTTGATAGATCTTCTGATATAGAGTGCCATTAAGCTTAAATGGTTCTTTCACAATAATTCTTCCTCTATTCTTGAGTGGCATAATTATGTATGGTAAACATAAATCGGCACCTTACCTTAAATTTCCAACTTGCAGTCAACATAACATATTTGCAAATCCCTTATCGAAAATATCAATATATAAAATAGCGAGGAAAATTGTAAAAACCAACAATAAAATAAATTTATGGGTCCCTATATTAAGATTAAATAATTACAACGTGTTACGTTGATTTGCTCTCAATTTTTTTTAAAATTAGTTTCGCTGGATAAAAAAATGACGAACTTGAGTTAAGTTGGTCAAGATTCATATTGATAACCCCTTCTCATGAAAAATTAAATTATTATGACAAAGTTCTATACACTGCATAACAATATCAATTCAAGCATTTTTATTGTTTTGCCGGGAGCTTGCAAATTTAACATAAAGATTTTACTGCTGTTGAATCAGGTTCATAAATTGCTTGAGGGGTTCTGAGATATGCTTTTCCATGTGATGGATCATGTAGAAGGTTCGATATAGAGCTGTGGATGATAATGAAAGTGCGATCAGCTTTCCGGATTCAATCTCCTTTGCCGCCACTTTTTTTGAAATCGGGGCTATTCCCGTGCCACCTTCTACAGCTCTTTTAATGGCCTCGTTGTTGGAAAAGGTTATGGGCATTGTCACTGAAACATTGTTGGCTTTAAGCAGATCATGAATCATTTTCTGGAAATATGACCCCTGCTCATGCATGATGATCATGTGTCCTTCAAGGTCAGTCGCCTTGAGCTGTTTCTTTTGTGCCAGTGAATGAGAAGTGCCCAGAATGATCACTATTTCATCTTTAACGATCTCAATAGTGTTTAACTTTCTATCTTTAACTGGAAAGGAAACAAAACCTATATCATTTTTTAAGTTAATTGTGTTTTCAACAACCAGCTGGTTGGAAAGGACCTCTAAAGTGACCCGGACCTTAGGAGACTTCACATTAAACCGGTTGATGAATTCCGGAAGATAATATGCCCCAAAACTTTCAGAAGCATTAATTTTAAGGTGCTTTAAATTTTCACTTTGAAAGTCTGTCATGCAGTCATCTGCGATGTTTTCAAGGTCAAATATTTTTTTTGCAATTTGGAAAAGGTTGTCACCGGCCAGGGTCAATTCCATATTTTTGCCAAGCTTATGAACAAGGGGCACTTCATAATATTCCTGAAGCCTCTGGATACCTTTTGTTACAGCCGGCTGGGTTATATTTAATTCCTCGGCCGCATGACTCAGGCTTTTGTGCTTGACTGCAAGATAAAAAAGTTTGAGTTGGTTGAGGTTCATAGGTTTCCATCTTAAATTAAATGCAAAATTAGTCAAGTAGCAACTATGGCCTGTCTCAAAGAGAAAATAGCAACAAGCCTGGGCCTGCCAGGGTCCATTATCAGATACCCTCAACCTCCATAGAAAAATTTGCCCAAACAATACTTAATATATTGTAGAAGGAGATCGGCGGCACTTCTTGACTAAGTTCAATAATACACATATAAACAAACAACTTACCTATTGCTTGATGAGATCACTTATATTTCACTCATTTTATAAGGAGAACAAAGGCCTGTGCAGATCAGAAAATTGAACGATATTCTATTATTAGTGATCTTTTTTATATGCCTGCCATCGTTAATGTGGGGGGAAACTAACACTCAAGCATCTCTGGACGATAAAAAATCCCTGGTTCAGTTTGAGCAAGCTGTTGAAGCTGCAAAAACACACCTTGATGTCCTGGAAATAGAACTGATTACAGAACGACGAGGGCTTAAGGAAGAAGCAAATCAGCAACAGATCTACAGGACCCAGATGAATTCTCTAAGAAACTTTCTGCTTGTTCCTGAGATCAGCATTTCCGTCCTGGAAAAAGGTGTTGAGGAAATTGATATTTCAATATCTTTAATCAAATCAAAAATTCAAAGAACAACGGGAAAAGATGATAAATCAAGCCAAACTCTTTCTGCGGTAAAAGATAAAATTATTTTAATCGATCAAAGAATTGAGGAATCCACTTCTTTCAAGGACAAAGACATAATCAGGGAAACCGGAATAAAGGAATTCAAGTCCTACCGAACAGTTCTGGGAAAACAGCAGAAAGCTCTTCTAAGCCTGATAGATATGCTGTCTTCAGAAATAAATACCAACAACGAGTTGCTTAGATCTTTCGAAGATCTCCGGATGACATTGAGAAAAGAGATCAAAGACAAAAAAGGAAGACTTTGGTCCCAAAGGGATGCCATCGAATTTAAAACCTTTTCGTCTAAAAAATTTTTAAAAGAAACTATCAGTTCATTTGCCAAAATTGGACAATTGTTCACCAATGAATGGCTATCGCTGAAATTATCCCAGTTAATGGAGCATATAAATCTTAGCGAGGTGATGGTCATTGCTGTTTTTTTGTTGTTCAGTCTTTTCTTTTTCCAGGGACTGCCTGTTCTAAGAGGCAAAGAGCTCTACAAGAACAATATCCACAAGCGTACGGGATATCCTCTAATTGTCCTTGAGGGTTCCCTGGTTATTATTTTCTGGATACTGCTGACAATTATACTTTCAAAAACCCAGGTATATTTGATTTTTCCCGATTTTATCAAATTTATAAAAACATTTTTAACTATAATTCTGATCACTAAGATCGCATCTGATTCCATCCGCCTGATTGTCAACGAAAAGGGGCTTGTATTCTTTAAAGCCCTGTACGGGTGGAGAAATGCATTTATATGGGGAATCAGACTGTATTCCCTTGTTTATCTTTTGATCTTCAGATTCCTTTCTTTGGATACCGTAATTTTGGCATCCATTCGGATTTTTTCCGAAGCAGTGCTTGTTGCCGGTGTGTTTTTATTCTGGAAGGCATATAGAAAAATGGAAAGCCAAACCAATGGCATAGAGATGAAGCTGTTGAGCGTATGGTCAAAGTCTGTAGTGCTTTCAGGCCTTTTTGCCGATATTGCCGGATACGGACATTTTGCATCCTGGTGGTACATATCCTGGGGGGTTTCTTTAGTGATTATCAGCGTCTGCATACTGCTTGTATATTCAATGAAAGATATTGACCGTAAATTCAAGGAAAAAATTGAACCGGAATCCCAAAGTCCTTACGGCATATCTTATCCATTTTATTGGATTTTATCTAAAGGGCTTTATTTTTTTATCATTGTGTTTGCACTGACGGGGCTTGCATTTTCATGGAGCTCAAGTGATGTCTTTTTTGTATGGCTTTGGGAGATATTTAACAAAAACTATGTGATCGGAAAGATTGAATTGAGTATGGTAAACTTTGCCTATTCGATTCTGGTTATTCTTTTGACCTATCTTTTTACCCAGTTGTGGGAAAAAGTCATGGCCAGGCATGTGTTAAAAGAAAGTGGGCTGTCTACAGGAGCAAAGGGGTCGGTCACTACCATTTCAACGTATGTGATTTGGTCGGTAGGCATCCTGATCAGTCTGAGTGTTTTTGGGCTGAATTCTACATCCCTGGCAGTTGTATTCGGGGCACTGAGTATCGGGCTTGGATTTGGTCTGCAAAATATATTCAATAATTTTGTCAGTGGTCTGATTCTGTTGTTTGAACGTCCCATACAGGTGGGCGATGTCGTTGAAGTGGGAGGCGTATGGGGAGAAGTAAAAAAGATTAATGTTAGAGCCACACTGGTTCAGACCTATACCAATTCGTCGCTCATTATTCCGAATTCCGAGTTCATCAGCGCCTTGGTAACCAATTGGAGCCATAAAGATCCTTTTATCAGAAGGGATCTGATGGTAGGCGTAGCATATGGGTCAGATACAGCACTTGTAAAAACGCTGTTGTTACAGGCAGCAGATTCAGTGACAGAGGTGTATGATAATCCACAAAAACCCCGGGTTCAATTCATCAACTTTGGGGACAGCTCTCTGGATTTTCGATTGAGATTCTGGTCAGATATCGATAACTTTATTGAGGCGGAAAGCAAATTGAGATTTGAGACTGACAGACTTTTCAAGGCAAACAAAGTGGTTATTCCGTTTCCACAGCGAGATGTTCATATTTTAAGCGGACCACAGGTTAGATTGGAAAAAGAAATTAAGGATTCAACCAAAACAGACGATTGAAAACCCTTTGGTTTTTGGTGGCCCAGGAATTGAAAGAATTGTTAAATGCAGGGAAAGGGCCAAAAACAAAAAGCGAGAAGATTGACTGGATCATGGAATGTGATCGGACTCGCATCAGGTAAGTGGCTGAACGAACCGCCCGTTTTGTTCAAGATATTGAATCTGCAAGGGACAGAGCGCTTATCTCCCAGGAAGAAATCAAAAGCAGGACATCGAATCAGATGAATAAGGCCATATATATCCTCTCAATTATTACTGCTATATTTTTACCATTGAGCCTTTTGACTGGTCTGCTTGGAATCAATGTCGGCGGGATTCCCGGCGCAGAGAATAAATGGGCTTTTTTTCAAAAAGTTGCTAATCTGAGATTTCCGTTTTAAGTTGAATATTATATTTGTCGATTTTAGCGTGAAGTGTCGGCCTTGAAACCCTCAACATTTTGGCAGCCTGGGAACGGTTACCATTGGTCATTTTCAGTGCTTCTGAAACAACAATACTTGAGATGGTGTCTATAAAATTATCAAAACTGTAATTTTCAGATTTATTGACTAATATTTGTCGGACCCATTCCCTGATGGTTTTTAATTCAATCTCGCCATTTAATTCAATTTTTTTGCTTTTTTGAACCATATGTTCCAGGTCTGCTTCAGAAATCGGAGCACCCCTGTTAAAAATAAGTATTTTCTGAATCAGGTTTGATAACTCCCTTATGTTTCCCGGCCAGCCATAATGATTCAGAAGCATTAAGGCGTTTTTTTGAATCCCGGGGTTATCAATCTTTAATTCATTGGAAAATTTAAACATAAAATATGAAATCAATCTATCAATATCTTCTTGGCGATCTCTTAATGCCGGGAGTTCTATGGTAACCACTTTTAATCGGAAATATAAATCTTCCCGGAATTTTGCTTCCTCAATAGCATATTCCAAATTTTTATTTGTTGCTGCAATGATTCGAACATCAACGGGAATGGTCTGCTCACCTCCCAACCGTTCAATACTTTTTTCCTGTAAAAGCCTTAAGATTTTGGCCTGTATATTTAATGGCATGTCTCCAATTTCGTCCAGAAACACAGTGCCACCGTTTGCCTGTTCAATCTTACCAATGTGTCTTTGGGAAGCACCGGTGAATGCACCTTTTTCATAACCGAACAATTCACTTTCAAGCAGAGTTTCAGGAATGGCAACACAATTAATGATTAAAAAGGCCTTATCCGAACGGATACCATGCTGATAGACTGCTCTTGCCACCAATTCTTTTCCCGTCCCTGATTCTCCCCGTATTAAGACAGTTGCATCAGTTTGAGACACCCTGCCGATTGATTTATATACATTCTGCATTAGTTTGCTTTGACCGATAATAGCATCTCCTGACTGTTTGCCTGGAATAGCATCCATTTCAACGGGAGATCTCATAAAATATCCAGCCTCAATTGCCTGTTTGATCAAATCGAGCATTTCCGGAACTTCAAAGGGTTTGAGCACATAATCGTAGGCCCCCATTTTAGTAGCTTCTATAGCGATGTCCGTTGTTCCATAGGCTGTTACGATAATCACGGGAAGTTTCAAATCTAGATCCTTAATCCGTTTAAAAGTTTCCATTCCGTTCATACCAGGTAAGCGCATGTCTAAAATAACTAGATCCAGTATATTCTGTTTAACGATTTCAATGCCTGCCTCTCCGGAAGCTGCGTTTAGTACAGCATAATTTTCTTCCTTTAAAAGCTTGCAAAAACTGATCCTTAACTGATCATCGTCATCTATCACTAAAATAGTATTCATTTTATGAGTCCTTTATGGGCAGAGTAATCAGAAAAGATGTCCCGTTGCCTTTTCCACTGGATACATCCAGCCATCCGCCATGCTCATTTATGATATTAAAGGCAATATTAAGTCCAAGGCCTGTTCCCTCTTCTTTTGTGGTAAAAAAGGGATCAAATATTCGATCTCTTATATTTTGAGGAATTCCTTCCCCATCATCCATTATACGGATTACATCAACTTTTTTTAATGGTTCAACATATGTTTCTTCTTCGTAAATATTGATATGACCTCCTCTATCCATGGCTTCACAGGCATTAATTATGATATTGACAATAACTTCTTTGAGTTGTTCCGGATCCAGTAATGTCTTGGCAAGGAGACCGTTGCGAATAATTTTTAATGTCACATGATAGGATTTTAATCTTTGTCCTAAAAGATAAACAGCACTGTCTACAACAACGGAGGGACTCATCTTTTTGATCAAAAGTTTTGGTGGGCGGGAAAATTCCAAAAAATTTTCAACAATTTTGTTAATCTGCAATACTTCCCCGGATATTACAGTAAAATCTTCTTTTTGTGACTCTGAAAAGGAACAGGTTCGATTTAAGGAAAAAAGCCTCATCTTTACAGATGTCAAGGGATTGCGAATACTATGGGCAATCCCCGCAGCCAGTTTGCCGACCAGAGCCATCTTTTCCGACTGCATCAATGATTCCTGGCTTCGTTTTAATTCCAAATGTGCCTGTTCCGTATTTTCTATAAGACTAAGGACGCTTTGTTCCAATGCGTCAACCTCGTTTTTAGCTTTACCCGGGCCACCCTTTGTGTCTGCCTGCAGTGCCAGTTTTCGGATAGGGGCCAAAATATGACGAGCAAAAATAAAATTAACCAAAAGGCTGAGAAGAATAACAATCACAACGCCCATTAATACCATATATCTCAATCGATTTGCTTCTTTCTGGCTAATTTCTATTGCTTTTTGTATCCTGTTTTTATGGAAGGACTTAAACAGTTCACATAATTCAAGTATATTAAAAAAAGATTGCCTTACCTCTTTATGAAGGATGAAGCCATTTTTATGATCCCCTGTCTTATATAATTCAATCACTTTATCCCTTGTTGCAACATAAACCTTATAGTCTTTTTCAATTTCAGCTATGGTTTTTTTTTCCCATGGTTCATTAATCAATGAATTGACCAACGTCAGATTTTGATCAAAAAGTATTCGGTATTTTTTTAACTGAACAAGCCAATCTGGATTGTTATCCAGAAAATAATAGGACACATACCCTTTCTGGTTGACCAGTGAAGTGCCCAGGGCTTCAGCAGACTGAAGTATTTCTACATTTTTGCTGATGATGTTTTTAAAGACGCCTTCTATTTTATAGGTATACCAAACCATCAGTACAGCGCCAATCAAAGAGATGCACAATAGAATGGCATTGACCAGGTATACTCTGTTTTTAAGGCTTAGAGAGATTGAAAATTTATCAAACATGCCGATAGTTAACTTCCTTATTATTTAATGATGCTTTCTGATTTCAATTCTTTTCTGGCCTCACATATTTCCATGAAAATATCTGTCAGTCTTAATATTCCGACAATTTCTTCTCCCTGGCTCACCAGAAGGGATTGGTGGTGTCCCATGATCAACTGGTGTACGGCTTCATTCACTCCTGAATCTTCTTTCACATACTCACCTTCTGTCAGTTTATACATCACATCTGTTACGTTTTGTTCTCCAGCTTTGTGACAAATATCTTTTAAAGGTTCATACCATAATTCATACTGATCTAAAATGGATTTCATAAACTGAGGGCTAAACCCAAACCGGGAGACAGACTCTTTTTCTCCCAAAAGATCGTATTTTGGTTCTAAAGTCCTGATAACATCCATCTGGCTGATCTTCCCAAGGATCTTCCTGGTTTTTTTTTCACAGACAAGAATGGCCCTGTGCCTGTATCTGCTTTTATCAAATTTGGACTGAGCTGTTTCTAAAGCATCAATGGCATCAGACAGGGTAGCATCTTCAAAAACAGTTGCATACTCAGTGAGCGGCACCATTAAATCTTTCACCAGTATTGTCTTCATAAAACATATTCCTCTGAAAATTACGATAGGTTATTTAAAACAAATTTAATTTCTTTTTCATAACAATGAAAATATCACACATCCCCACTTCTTCGTAGAAGCAGCCTTACTTCAGCCTGCCGGATTCGTTCTTCCTGTTCGTCTTTTCTTATTCTGGCTTTTTCCAACTTGATTTTAATTTCATCAAAATCAGCTGGTTTCATCAGGTAATCAAAGGCCCCAAGTTTCATCCCCTCCACGGCAGTTTCCGTAGATCCGTGTCCTGTCAATAAAATAATTTCAACATTGGGGTGCAGGATCTTAATCTGCCTTAAGGTGGCAATACCATCCATGCCCGGCATCCTGATATCAAGAATGACAACGTCAATGGCCACATGTTCCAGTATTTTCAATGCCTCCTTGCCACTGTAGGCAATGGATACTTTTTCTCCCTGTCCCTGTAACCTAAGGGAAAACATTTCAACAAAATCTTTTTCATCATCAACTATGAGGACTTTGGCTGGTATTTTTATCATGCCTGCTCACTCCTTAATTCATTTATTATTGTTTCACCACTTCTTCACTTTCAAATCCCCTGGGTAGTTTGATGATAAAAGAAGTTCCCTTACTCAATATGCTTTTAACCTCAATCTCACCTTTAAGATTGGTAAGAAGTTTATGGACCACAAACAGTCCCAAACCAGTCCCTTCATCAAAGGATTTGGTTGTAAAAAACGGATCAAATATCTTCCCTAAATTTTCTTTGGGTATCCCAAAACCGTTATCCTTAATTTCAAAAATGATATTATCATTGACTTCACACATGGACAAAATAATGGAACCGTTTTGCTCCACTGCATGAATAGCATTGTTCAAAAGGTTCATAAGTATCTGCCGAATCTGATAAGGATCACTCCAGAGAATATTTTTTTCATCATAGATTTTCCGGGTCACCGTTATATTTTTCTGTTCCAGTTCTTTTTTTAACAGGCCCAATGTTTCACACAGTAATTCCTTAAGGTTAACTTCACAAAATTGCGATTCCTGTTTTTTTACATGACCCAGAAGCTGATGGGTTATCTTTCGGGCTCTCTTAATACTTTTTTCTATTTTTTCTATTCCCATCAGCAATTTTTCTTTCAGGGGGTACTTAGACATTTCCGGTGCACTGATTACCTGTTTCATAAACCCGGCTGATTCATTGATAATAGCCAGAGGATTGTTTATTTCATGGGCAATGCCCGTGGACAATGTGCCAAGAGATACAAGCCGTTCAGTGTCAATCATTTTTTTTTCCAGCTTTGCACGGTATTTACGTTGTTCGTGTTTTTCCTGTTCAAGCCTGGTCATTTCAAAGGCCTGTTTGATTTTATTTACCAGATGATCAATTTCCACAGGTTTTGTAAGATAATCAAATGCACCTGATTTTATTCCATCGATTCCATCTGAAACGGCAATGTTGCCGGTTAAAAGAATTACCTGAACCTTTTTATACACCTGTTTAATCGCTTTTAATGTATCAATACCGCTTATCCCGGGCATTTTAACATCCAGAACAACCACATCCAAAAGCTCTTTACCGAGAATGTTCAGGCATTCTTCTCCACTTGAAGCCTGTACCGGGACAAATCCCCTTTTCCCAAGCCTCTTGGCGATTGTCATCCTGAACCCTTCTTCATCGTCAACCAGAAGAAGGCGGATCTTATTATTATAAAGTTTGTTCATGCTTTATCCTTTATAATCCTTTTGTAAATATTATCCCTAAATTAAACCCAATATTTTCCACCACACACCTGCAACAATGACTAAAACCGTCAGTAAAATAGGTGTGGCAACCAGTCCGACCTTTGTAAGGTCTGATGATTTAAAATATCTATAACTGTAGGCAATGGCATTAGGAGGACATCCGATTACAAGGAGCATTGCAAAGGAGGTAGCCATCCCGAGACAGAGAGCAAGAATCGTCGGATCAACCCCTTCAAGCTGTGCTATGGGAATGACAATGGGGAGAATCAGAGCGGCCGCTGCAACATTGGCCATTGCGTTTGTTACCAAAGCACCGAAAATACCCACACCAATGAAAAGGACCAGCCATCCCTTTCCCTGGATCAGAGGAAAGAACAAATTGGCAAAATAATCTGCTGCTCCTGAATATCCCATGGCAAGACCCAGTGAAATGCCACCGCCAAATATAAACAAAGCAGTTCCCCATTCCAGGTTATCATTGATATCTCTCCACTTTAATGCTTTGAACAATACCAGGGCAGCAACTCCCAGCATACCAGTTACGGAATAATCAATGCCATGAAGCCCTTTGGTCAACCAGAGCATAAATGAAAGGGCAATAATGGTCATGGTTTTTTTCTCAAGCGTTGTCATAGGTCCTAAATCTTCATCAAACTCCGGCAAGGTGTACTTCGGGTCTGGTCTGTAAACCAGGTATACAATGAATACAGCAATGGGAACAGTTATTATAGCTGCCGGCATGGCATATAACATCCATTGAAAAAAGGTGATCTCAATTCCTGTAAATTCTTTTAAAAAAGCAGCAGAGACCATGCAGCGTCCTCCCCCGACAAGGGTTCCCATGCCACCGCTTGAGCATGCAAAGGGTAATGACAGCATCATAAACTTTGCAGTGTTGGTATTGGGTTCAATGCCGGCCGCCCGCATCAGCGGCAGCATTGTCACAATCCCTATGGCACAGGCAGCGGCATCATGCATAAAAGATGATGCAAGCCCGAGCCCGATGGCAATAATAAAGGTAAACCGGGTAATACTGTTTCCGGCTTTTTTTATAATATAATATCCCAGTCGTTTTGTTAAGCCCGCTTTATCAAGGGCAATGGCAAAAATCAGGCAGCACATGATAAAAATGACCACGGGGTGCATATAAGGTGCCCATGCACTTTTTACATCAGTAATCTGCATGACAACCAGGGAAACCCCGATTAAGACTGCTGTTATTTCTAAAGGGATGGGCTCGATGACAAATAATATGACAAGAACAGCAAGAATGGCTAAAAATCGTTTTGCCTTTGGCGAAAGTCCGTCAACATAATCTACTTCCACTGCATTTAGATTCAAATCCTTTGCTTTTTGATCTAAAAATTTAGCACTTGCCTCAAGCGATCCAGGTGCTTTTGCTTTTAAAATATATGATTCTTTTTCAGCTTTTTTAACAGGAGTAACAGCAAAATGCTCTGTGACATTCTGCATAATTATTCTGCTCGTATCGCCTGTAATCTTAAATTGTGTTCCTTCCGGTCTTGGCAGCAGAAAAACAATAACACCTATCAACACCGCAGCACCAAGTTTAAATCCATTGGTCTTATAAAACATATCTTCTCCTTAACAGCTCAACTCATATTTGTATTTTTTTGTTATTCCGAAAGAGATTCCTTTGGCAACTCTTGTTGATGTCTATGTGCTTCGTGGATTTTATCCATTAACTCCGAAAGTTCGCAAGGTTTGCTCAGGTAATCAAATGCGCCAAATAAGATTCCTTCTTTGGCAGCTGTCTGGGATCCGTGTCCTGTCAGTATAATCACAGGAAGTTCGGGAATCATCTTTTTGATAACCTTTAAAACCTCAATTCCATCCATGTCTTCCATTTTTAAATCCAGAACCACCACATGAAAATCTTGTTTTCGCAGAATCTGTATTGCCTCCGTACCGCTAAACGCCTTTGTCGCATTAATGGACCGCTTGGACAGCCTGTTAGACAAGACATTTAAATATCCTTTTTCATCGTCGACTAACAGGACGTTTATAGTCATCTGTTTTTTTTTACCTGGGCTCATGATCTTAGCCTTTCCCCTATGGCCGCCGACCTGTAATTTCTTTTATACGGGCCTCCATAATTTTTTCTTCATGCCCTTTTTTCTTTGAAGCGGCATCATTTACTTTGGCTACCAGCACATCAATATCACAGGGTTTCATCAGGTAATCAAATGCGCCTATCTGCATCCCGTCAATTGCAGTTTCTACGGTGGCATGACCTGTCAGCATTATCACCTCCACAAGGGGGAATTTTTTTTTAATTTCAATCAATGTCTGTATGCCATCTATACCCGGCATTTTTACATCAAGGATGACCACTTCAATGGTTTTATCGTTCTCAAGCCTGATTAGCGCATCTTTCCCGCTGTAAACCGCAGAAACTTTTAAATCTCTTTTTTCCAGACGTTTGGTAATTGTATCAAGAAATGCTTTTTCATCATCCACGAGCAATAATTTAATATTATCCATTTTTATTTTCCTTATAGTTAGCTTTGATTATCTGTATCTTCAGTTGAATCCACCTGAAAAGGTATCCAAATTCGGAATTTAGTCCCAACGCCGACCTGACTGTAAACATCAATTTTTCCCCCCATCTTTTCGATGATGCCATAACATATTGAAAGTCCCAGACCCGTACCTTTCCCCACTGCCTTTGTTGTAAAAAAAGGATCAAATATCCTGGCGAGATTATCATTAGCTATGCCGGGACCGTCATCTTCAATTGAAATCAACAGATGATTTTTTTCAATTTTACTGACCCTGGTTTCGATCAAAATTTCCCCTCCGATTTTTTCCATGGCATCAATGGCATTATTGATTAAATTAAGAATCACCTGTTGCAGTTCAGATGGAGATATCCTGATATACGGAATATTATCCATAAGGTTTGTTTTAATAAGAACATTGTTATACCTGGCCATCTGAGTTGTCAGAGAAACAATTTCCTTTACTGAATCATTAATTTGAACATCATTGATTGTGGAGTCTGTTTTTCTGGCAAAACTAAGCAGTTTGTGGGTAATTTCCTTACACCGTTTGCCCTGGGTATTGATCTGACGCAGCGCACGCTTGAATTCATCTAAGTTTTCAGATTCATTTAAATCCTCTTCTTCAAGAAGGTCATCTATCCATCCTGCCTCTTCAACCATGATGGCAACGGGATTGTTGATTTCATGGGCAATGCCTGCGGCAAGTTCACCGATCGTGGCCAGTTTGCCACTTTCAACAACCTGCTTGTTCATGACCTCGCTTTTTTTATCTGCACTGGAAATAAGTTTTATAATATTGCTGGGAAGGGTAATGGCGACAAAAAGAATGGCAATGCATCCTAAAATAAATATGACCAGAGTTAGAACCTGTGTTTTCCATAAGTCATGGAAGGCATCATTAATATCCTGACGAAACACCATTAACCAGTCAATATTTTTAAGCATGGAGGACACATATAAATAATTGTTTCCTGAGGTGTCCTGTTTTTCTGTAATTATTGTTTCATTATTTTTATAGCTGTTACGATCCTTCATGGATGCGATAATTGATGGGTTGAGTCCTTTTTCCGTTTGGGTCTGCAGTTGGCCTTTTTCATTGATAATAAAGGCTATACCGGTTTTCCCGATATGGATATTCTCCACCAGGGAATTAAAGGCTCCAAAATTGATGGTGGATCGTAAAATATAATCAAAACCATTGGATTTAACTTTTACTGCGATGATAAAATGAGGATGCCCTCTTAAACCGACAAAGACATCACTGATATAAAAAGGTTTATCTATGGCTTTTAAAAACCATTCCGCGTCTTTGTAATCTGCATTTTCAAAATTGAACGGCCCTTCATAAGCAAACTGAAGGCCATTTTTGTTGACCAGTCCTAAATCAGTAAACACATCCCCATATTCATTTTTTAACAATTTCAGGTGTTGTTTTAAAAATATCTCCGGTGATAGCTGCCTTGTATCAAACTGCCGGGCCAGGTATTGAATATTTCCTAATTTTTCTGATAAAAAGGTATCAATGTTCTGGGTGTGCTTTTTAACCAGTTCTGAAATATGGGCCTGGATTTTTTCAGAATAGGTCAGATGAAATCGATAAAACAATATACCTGTGGTTAACATCATGGGAAAGAATGAGACAACTAAAATCAGGATGGTAATTTTTCTGGTCAATACCTGATAAAACGTTTTTCGATCTGTTAAGGATTGTCCCATTCCGGTTTTCCCTTTTTACATTTTTTCCATACTCAAAACCTTTCGTTTTTCTTATTATCAAGATATATGCCAGGCAATATTAATAAATTTTATTAGATACAATCTACTGAAAACATTATACAAATCATCATATAAAAATTATTAACAGTCCCATGTGAGTGTCAGCTTATTTTACACATTGCAAACCCTAACGTTGCATAAAAATTCCTCGCTGCTCACTGCAACAGGTTCAAATTTTGGGACCGGTCATAAAGAAATAAGTTGCCACACCAGCGATAGCCAGCCAAATATTGGTAATATTACTTACGGTAATATTTAAAATGGCTGCCAGGTATTTCCGGCGATTTAAAAGTGCTAAACAACATTTGAATTCTGGCCAGCTTGAAAGAGTGGCCAGAACGAAAAATCCGATCACCCCTTTTGGGGCATGACATTGCTGGGAGGCAAAGCTGACAACGGGGTCAAGAAAATAGCCGGCAAAAATTAATACAACAATGGCTGGAATCATACTCCATTTTGCAATAAATTCTTCCTCCATAGACTCCTCAGCCTCTTCCGGCGGCCTTTTAATAAACAACACCCCGCTCACAGCAAGGGCTATCACCACCCAAAACATATGATAATGAATCGGAACTGCATAAAAACTTACGGCCAGACCGGCTGTAAGCAGGATGCAGGTCAAACTATATCTCCAATTTGTTTTAAGTGTTTTCAAAAACACGCGACAAACCAGTGCCGCCGTTATTAACAGAATCGGGTTCATAAAATTTGAGCCCAGGGGAGTGCTGGCAGCAAACAGAACATCCCCCACTAAAAGACCGACGATTAAGCAAACAAGCTCTGGCCCGTTAGTGATGAAGCCTGTGATCGTGCCCAAACCTCTAACATCCTTGAGGGTCTCGATAATGACCTCAATGGATAATCCGATCAAAATCATTACCAGCACAACCCCTCCGGCCGCTATGAACGACTGGTTGAAGTTTCCATTGAATATCAAAGAACAGCCACAAAAAAAGGTGATAACCAAAATCCAACATATCATGTCAAGCCGGCCTACAGAATTTACCAGGAATTGTTTCATGGCTTTCTCCCACATTTTTTTAAAGATTATTTATAGAAAAGTATAACTTCCAATTAAGCATTTTTCCGATGTGCCCTAAATATTTTGTATGTGTTTCAGATAAAATTTGTTTAAAGGCGTGAAAAACTCCTTCCAGAAATCCCGGATTTTTTAAGTTCAGGTAGTATAAAACAATGGACATTAACACTGCGATCCAGATGAGGATAAACACGGTGGCAAAAACCCAGTTTTTTTTTAGTATCAAGGGTTGATTCACAGCTTTTTCCCTTGATTCTTCCATGATTTCATCTGGAATTAATTTGATTGAAAGCAGGATCAATAATGGAAGAATTAAAAGGTCATCCACATACCCCAAAATGGGAATAAAATCCGGAATAAAATCAATTGGACTTAAAGCATATCCCAAAGTAAACAAAATGATAATTCTGGGTAACAGGGTAATTTCAGGGTGCTGATATGCATAATAAATCGAGATGAGTTCATCTTTAAGCCTTTTTACCTTTGTTTTAATTTTTTCCAATAGTTTCAAAAAAACTCCCGTAAAGTTTTTTTTCCGGCTCCTGCATTTCATATCAAACCGATCAATCGAACAACTTAAAGGCATCTGAGGGCGACTCTACAACTCTCTTGAGTTTCTCTTCCATATCCTTTTTCCAGGCCTGGTCCTTTTTCCTCCACGCCCCTTCTATTTTTTCAACCAGATCATCTATTTCACAGGGTTTTGCGAGAAAATCGTATGCGCCCATACGGAGTGCTTCTATGGCAGATTCAACTGAACCGTGGCCCGTAAGTAGAAGTGTTTCAGTAAAAAGACCCAGGTTTTTGATCTTCTTTAAGGTAGCGATGCCATTCATTCCCGGCATTTTCAAATCAAGGACAATGACATCAAAATTCTCTTTTTCAAGAGCTTTTATGGCGCTTTCTCCGTTGTAAACGGCAGTAACCTTGTACTGTCTGTTTTGAAGCAGTTTGGCCATGTTGTCAGCAAATATTTCTTCATCATCCACCAATAAAATTTTACTTCCTATCATGATGTATTCTCCTATAATTTATGTTTGTTAAAACAGTTAATGCTTCAGTACCTTTATTATCAGGTTTAACCGTGTTTCATTAGATCCCCGGGTGGTTCAAACGGAAAGGTCAGAGTGAAGACAGTCCCTTTACCCATCTCACTTTGAATTTGAATGGTGCCGCCAAGTTGCTTTACGATGCTGTAACAAATGGAGAGTCCGAGGCCTGTGCCTTGTCCCACAGATTTTGTGGTGAAGAACGGATCAAAAATTTTCCCAATGTCTTTGGTTTTTATTCCGCTTCCCGTATCCTCCACTGTAATGTCGATGCCTTTGTTGTCAGTTGACAGGCAAGTGGATAGGGTTATCATGCCATGGCCTTTGTCTTTATGGGCATCTATTGCATTGTTGATAAAATTCAAGAACACCTGCTGGAGCTGTGACGGATCAGACAGGATGGGTGGAAGGCTGTCATCCAGCGAGGATGTGAACTCTATCCCGTCTGATCTGGCTTCCCTCTCCATAAGGGTGATCACTTCTATTAGAAAACGATTGATGTCCACAGTCTCGATGACAGACCGGGTTCTGCGGGCAAACTTTAAAAGGTTTCTTGTAATATGTTTGCATCGAAGCACCTGTGTGCCTATCTGGTTAAGTGAATCGATAAATTGTTCTCCCAGGGTTTCATCTGTTATGGCCGTTCTTTTTTCTGCGTCTAACAGAAGCTGACGTTCGGTCATGATAATGGCCAGGGGATTGTTTATTTCATGTGCGACGCCTGCAGAAAGCTCTCCGATGGATGCCAGTTTTCCGGCCTCCATGAGCTGATTGTTCATCCCTTCAACCTCAAAGTCTCTTTTTTTGATAACAAAAATCATATGGCGGGTTATGAATATGGTAACAACAAGGATCATCAGTGCGCTAAAATGTAGTGATACCAGGGTTGCCCTGTTAGCATGCCCCACCTCCACAAAGAGTTCTTTCTCGTCAACGCTCACCACCAGGAGCCACTTTGGATCTTTCAGCCAGGTTTCGCAGACAATTTTTTTCCGGGTCTTCTCATCTTTGTCAAATGCTTCAAGAAACCTGAATTCCAAACCATCATGAATGTCACCTTCAAATGCCGGGGCCTGCATCATAATCTTTCCACCTGAACCGGGACTGGTCTGATAGATCCCCTGGCTGTTTAAAATATAGACTTCTCCGGTCCTGCCGATCCTTACATCCTCCACCAGGGAACAAAAACTGTCTGTATTGACAGTGGCTCTCAATATCCAGCGCCTTTTGTTTTCCTTTTTTATGACGGCCATTACAAAATGGGGTTCTTTCCTGAATCCCATAAACATGTCACTGGTATAACTTCCCTTTTCCATAACTTCTTTGAACCATAATGTGTTGGAATAGTTTTTATCTATCAGATCGTAAGGCCCCACATAAGCCAGGTGATCTCCATTTTCATCTATGATGCCGATATCGGTCAGGGTCCAGGAATCACTATTGACACTTTTTAAAATCTGGCTGAGATTATCATTCTTTGTCAGGGAGACTATTGAATGAGTACTGACGATGAAGTCGAGTTTGGCTCTGTTTTCCTTCAGGAAAAGTTCTATAATTTTCTTGTGGTACTCCACTCTGGTCTCAAGTGTTTTCATCATCCGTTCCTTGGCAAACCTTGAGTAATGGATATTGATTGCCCATCCGGCAAGGAGAAGGGGAACAAGAGAGCAGATCATGGTGAGAACAATAAACCTGCGGAAGAGACGGGAATACTGTTTATTTTTTCTGGTTTCAAGGTCTTGATCCATGCTGCCTCCTTTATGTGCGGGTTTGGATACGTTTATGTGTGCAGTTAAAAATTTGTACCAATCCACACTGCGTTTATGGATAGATTATCAATAAGTATGCCAAAGGGTTTTCTCTTGTTTATGTTTTATTAACTATCTGAAATTTAAGCGTTTATTTTGAAACTATAGGAATAAAAAAATGAATGGCTTTAAAGGGTTGTCATCGGAGAGGAGACAGGGGTGGAAATTGCCATATGACAGATTGGCTGGTTTTTAAAATTATCTTTTTAAAATATGTTTTAATTATGCTTGTTTTGCAACATTAGGGTTTAAAGAACCTGCCAGTACTTTTTATGGATTTTAATGACCTTTTTGAGGTTTGCCAGACGGCTGAGGTCGCTTGTGCGGATACGATCTATCTTTTCCTGGTTTACTTCCTGAACATTGCAGATTTCTTTCATGACAGCAAGGCCGCATTCCTGAATACCTTTTATACTATACCCCCCTTCCATGACAAAGGCCATCTTCCCTCTTGTAGAATGTTCGGCTATCTCGAGGAGAAGGGCGGTTATCTGGGCGTAACCGTTTGGTGTCACTTTCATGCCTGCCAGGCGGTCGTGAATATAAAGGTCAAACCCGAAAGAAACAAGAATCATTTGGGGCTTGTACTCCTGTGCAACAGGCCCTGCAATGAAATACAGAGCCCTTCCGATGTCCCTTGCCCGGCTTCCTTTTTCCAAGGGAATGTTAATGGTGAAGCCTTCTCCCTTGCCCTTTCCAGTATCTTCAACCCTGCCTGTTCCGGGATAAGAGTTTGACTCATGAATTGAGATAAAAAGAACTTCATCCGTGTCATAAAAAACTTTTTGTGTACCATTACCATGATGAGCATCGATATCGATTATCATCAGCTTTGAAACCTTGTACCTGTGTTTCAAATACCTTGCGCCCAGGGCAATGTTGTTGAAAATACAAAATCCCATACCCTTTCCAGGACCGGCATGATGGCCCGGAGGTCTTATAAATGCAAAACCTCTTTGTGATCTGCCTTGTATTATCTCATCAACCAGAGAAAAAACACCGCCTGCCGCAAGTCTGGCCGTTGACCATGATTCTTCCGTGGTCTGGGTGTCAAAATCAAGAGAAGAAAGACTTTTCCCGGCTGTTTTTGCAACTTGCTCAACATACTCAAATGTGTGCACCCATGCCAGTTCATCTTTCCTGGCAAAGCGGGGCACAATTTTAGACCATTTTCCAACCAGGCATCTGTTTTCCAGTAGATTCTCGATTATTTTTATACGCTTGTAATTTTCAAGATGTGTAACCCCCATGAGATGATTTTGGTATCTTTGATCAATTACAACGGCAACGGGAAGGGGAATTGATTTTTCATCATGATCCGTTTCCACCCGGCCAAAGGCTTTTGCAAGGGCAAGCAGCACTTCTCCCTCTGGAATACTGCCGGCATTTTTAAGGAGTAACCGCACCGTTGTACGGCCTAAAAGATTTGAACTGGCAGGATGAAGCGCTATTTTTATGAATGCAAGGGCGCTCTTGCACTGTCTGTTTGCATTTTTTCTTTGTTTGAGAAATTTTATTTGTCCGGGAATTTTTTTGCATAAAAGATTCGTGATGGAGGGGTGTGTATGTGTTGAGAATGCTTCCATTGCCGCTATTGTAGTTAAAAGACTCCCCTCTGGAGATTGAAGTATGTATCTATGCGGTCCCCTGGCGTGGAATCCAATGGATTCGTAAAATCCTTTTGATTCAATTTCTGATTCAAGCATGATCTCTTTTACATCAGGAAAGTGGCTTTTACAGAGCATCCAGACGCCTGCCATGATAAAAGACCCTGCACCTTTGACAAGATAAGGGTCGCTTTGGGAACCGGATCTTCTGCGGGTTGCAATATATTTTACTTCAATTCCCTTGTAAAATAGTTTTCTTATTGTTTCCAGGAAAACCAATCCCTGTAACTTTTTTTTTGCAATACAGGCAAAGATAAAGCTGTCAGTGCCTGATATCAGGCAGTTTAAGAGGAAGCGGATGTGGAAAAATTCCAGATTGAGACGGGCAGCCTGATAAAGGCTTTCCCGGGAGAACGGGAACCCCACGAAGAAGGCTCTTGTATAATCGCTTATTACCCCTTGGAAAAGTATTCGGGGATCATCCTCAGACGTATTGAAATCATTTTGGTCGGTGCAGCAGTTTTTTATCTCTTCAAGTCGTTTGAGTCGTTGCTTAAGCAGATTGACCAAAGGACTTTCACTGGCCTTGTTTTCTTTTTGAAGCATTGCTGAGATCTGTTGTTCAAGTTGTTCAGAAGCCAGATCGATTTCATAATTGAGCATTAGTGAAAGGCCTGCTGTATCGGTTTTAAGCGCATGCTTTCCAGGCGTTGCTGTGGGTTCCCTGTGGAGCAGGTTGCTCTTTTCGGCTATTTCTCCATAATGAATAAGCAATGCCTGTTCAATTGGCGGCGTACCGCTGATGAAAAGCTGGACCTTGTTGACCCATACTTTTTTGTTGCCAAAAAAAAAGTATGGGCTTTTTTCGTCCCGGGCTTCTTGTGCAGAAGGTACATCTATCCTTCCCTTCCCCAACATGGTATTCATGGTATAGGCAATTTCAGGTGCTCTTTTAGCGATAGCATCTATGGCCTGTTTGATATTTTCCCGTGTCAGCATCATCAATCCTAAATCACGAGATTTGAACCTGAAAATTCCTCCATAAAATTTCTTGGTACCCGAACTTCAAATATTGCACCCTGTTCTTCTCCATTTCTGACGGATATTTTTCCGCCAATTCTTTCTATGTTGAACCGGCTGATTGCCAGGCCCAATCCCCAATCTCCCCGATCCGTCAAATACTGGGAATCAAAAATGTAATTCTTATCCACATTGTTCAGAACAGGCCCGTCATCAGAGATCAAGATCACAATTATATTTTCCTTTAAAAATGTGGATACGCATATGTTACCATTAGTACCTATAACATCTGCAGCATTCAATAAAAGATTTAAAAAAATGTGACAAAGTGCAGCAGTGTCGCTTCTGACATAGGGCAATCGGTCTTGAAAATTTAAACGTATTTGAATATTTTTTTCAATCAGATGTGTCTTTAAAAAATCAATGACCCGGTTTAAAATGGTGTGAACGTATACATCCATGATAACTGTATCTTTTGGTCCGGTAAACTTGATAAACTTGTCTATAAGATTTCGACCCCTTATGGATTCCGAAAAAATCTGTTCTGCCATTACATCGGTCTGATTTGAGTTTTCCGGTCCAGTCTGCTCTTTCATCAGTGTGGCAGTGACGTGAATATTGGACAGGATATCATTTAGATCACTGAAAACACCCCTTGACAATTTCATGGATGATGCAAGAAAGACGGTTCTCCTCAACCGGTTGTCCATGCGCCGGTTATTTTTTCTTTTTTCTTCCAGCATTGACACCAGGCTGTCTGTTGTAAGGAGGATGGCAAGTATGATTAGAAATCCTCCCAGAAAAAAGACAAAAAGCACTATGTTCCTCACTTTTCTTAAATCCTCAAAAAGTGCCCTTTTATCAACACTCACAACACAGAGCCAGGGAACAGTCTCTAGCCAGATCGTTAAAGTTAAGGTTGATTCTTTTTCATCAACTTGTGCGCCCTTGAATCGGCCAAGGGGTGAAATCTGTGATTTCATCATCAGGTCGCCACCTTTTCTCGGATTTGTCTGGAAGTCTCCTTTGCTGTTGATAAGATAGGCATCCCCTTTCTTGTTTCCCACCACCCGGGTGACAATGTTATCGAAAAGACCTGACATGATTGTGGCTCGTACGATCCAGCTATTCTCCCCCTCATTTTGTCTCACAGCTATAATGAAATGAGGATCGTTCCTGAAACCTTTAAAAACGTCACTGACATATACGCCTTGATTCATAACAGCTTTGAACCATAAGGTGTCCCTATAATTTTTAGTCATAAGATCATATGGCCCTTTATAGGAAAGATGATCTCCATTTGGCCCTATTATACCAAGATCCAGAAAACAGGGCAGATCCTTCTGAAGCGTGGAAAGGACCTGTTCAATCTTACCTTTTGATATCATTTTTGACAGACTGTTATTTCCTGAGATAAGTTTCAGGTCTCTTAACCGTTCTGTCAAAAAGGAATCAATGTCCCTTTTATGGGAAATAACTTCTGCCTGAAGCGCTGCCATTGTTTTGTATTTAATTGTCCCGGCAAGGTAAAAATACATGCCGCCTCCGATTACAACAAGGGGAAGAAAGGCTGAAGCGGCAAGAATTGCGACCACTTTTTTCCATACCTTTCTGTAGTAAGGAAAATCCCGTATTGCCGATATGGTAAAAGATCTGTCAGGCATGCCCTGCACCTCCCGATGATGAAGGATTTAAAGGTCTTTTAATCCCTTTATATAAAAAATTGATAACCTTTTAATCACGTGAAATCAAAGAAACAAATAGTTTTATCAGCCATACATGATAATGACACAGAACAGCAGGGCAGCAACCCACACTGTGTGGCTTACCACACCCTTTTTGACGGGATTAAAACGGGCATCAAAACAGTTATGCCCGTTTACACATTTAAACCGGACACTTTTGTTTTTGTCTATATTTTTTTTGTTGCCATAATTTATTTTGATTCGTTTGGTGGAAGCCCCGCAAACAATTCCTTCCTGGTTTTTCCTCATACATGTCAACCTTGAGGCGATCATGAAGCTGACCAGATTAAAGATGTGGTTCCATGTCAGTGCCATGATGAAAAAAGACAGGAAAAACATCAGCATATGAACTTTTGTAACCCCCATGGCCGCCAGAGAGGCTCCGATGTTTCCCGGCGTAAGTGGTCCTTGCACATTACCAAAAAGTCCAAGATAATATAGAAAAAATGATGCACCCATTACAATCAGTGACAACCCAACGCTCTGTGCACGTTTCCGGAAGTAGTCGTTCTTTGTGAATGTGTTGCCGTTCATATCACATCTCCTTTTAAAAAATACTTTAATTTCCCATAACGGCTAATTATCTTCCCTCCCCGTTTCCGGGGAGGGCATTATATTAAACAGATATGAGACTCAATAGATTTCCATATCCGCATTGGACTTTCATCAACCGCCAGCCAGTTTCTTGTAGATGCTGGGAACTATCTTGTAGAAGCAAATGGCTGCTACAACAAGGCAGTAACCCGGCACAACGATTTTCCATAGCTTTTCAGGAAAAACCCTTGTCATATAAGGTGCTGCAATGGCAGAAAACATGGTTGCAAGCATAAAGGAAGGCAGCATGATATAGTCTATCTGAACACCGCTTGTCAAAAGGCCCAGCCATATAATAATAGCAAAAGTGCTGACGGTTCCTTCACAGATTGCAGTTACGGCAAGCATACTTTTAACCGGCACGCCGGACAAAAGACCGCCGATGGTAACAACAGGACCGTACCCGCCGCCGCCAACGCCCTTGTTAAATCCTGCCAGGGCTGCAAAACCAATCATTTTATTGGGTTTGTAGGGCCTGTCTTTTTTAGCGCTCCAGAGCGATACGACACCCATCATCACGAGCAGGATTGCCACATAGAGTTTGATCCAGACTTTATCGATGGGGAAATACTTGTAAATACCGATGATGGAACATGATACTGCAATACACCCCGTCACCGCTATGATAATCCAGAGTTTTACGGTTTCAGACATGGGGGAAAATTTCCACTCCACGTTTTCAAATTCCCTGTGAAGAAAGGCACCCACAAGACCAGCCATACCCTGTTGAATCATGACAGCCGGTACGATCTGTTTGGGATCAAATCCCAGTACAAGCAGGATGGGGGTTAAAGCCGTTCCAAATCCCATGCCTGCAGATGCATCCATGAATTCAAAAAATGCCGCTAAACCGACCACACTCCATATAATCATCCAGTCATTTCCCTGGAGCCCATTGGCAATTGTCCAGTCAGACTGTATCCTTACCGTGGCTTCAAAGGGATTTCCCGCAAGCCAGACACCTAACAGAAAAACCAGGAAAAAGACAAATATGCCTCCCAGGGCAGCACGAATATGACGCCACTCCGGGATAAAACGCTCTACAATGGTTTGTTTTTCTTTTTCCAGGTCATGGGCCACTTCAAAACCGGTTATTTTTTTTTTAGCTTTTTCCATACTGTTTCTCCTTTATCTGTAATTAAGATCTATTTGAGAATCCCGACCGTTTGTTTCCTTGTCAGTCGTCTTTTGTATGAATAGGGCATTACAAAAAATATGCCAAAATAAAATATGAACAAAATTAATAGCTAACACTTTGATTATGCAGGCTAAATATCCAAAAAAAATCGACCTGCATCCAGATGATGTCGGCCGGTAAAACCTGGGAGTGGACAATTGTAAATCTTAGCTGTCACTTCCTGGTTGACAATATTTTTTATGCCTATCTTTGTTTTTACTCTCTGAAATCATTGGCCTCTATCAGCGATTCTTTCATTAGCCGATGGAGATATTGTCTCTGTATCCCCGCAATTTGCGCTGCCTTGCTGATGTTTCCGTGGCTTCCCTCTAATAAGGTCCTGATATAGTGTTCGTGGAAAAGCTGGATGTTTTCTTCTTTGGCATTTTTGAAATTCATAATGGAATTTCCCCCGTTCAACTCAGGGTTCAAACCGGAGTTCAATTGGGGCATGAAACTTTTTTCCGGGCCGGAAAGGCCCAGATCGGAGAGGGTCAGCGTATCTCCGGTACAAAAAATTATTCCCCGTTCAATGACATTTTCAAGTTCACGTACATTGCCGGGAAATTGTCTTGCTGTAAGCGCCTGTATGGCAGTGGGTGCTATCCCCTTAATTTTCTTTCCGTTCAATACACAATGTTTGTTGAGAAAGTGGTAGCAAAGTAGCGGAATATCCTCGGCTCTGTCCCTTAGGGGAGGTATTTCTAAACGGATGACGTTCAGGCGGTAAAACAGATCCTCCCGGAATGTATTTTCCCTTATGGCCTGCTCAAGATTTTTGTTTGTTGCCGCAATGAACCGCAGGTCTGCCTTTTTGGTTATTACGCTTCCTACTGGTCTGTATTCCCCTTCCTGAAGCAGCCTGAGAATACTTGTCTGGAGGCCGAGCTTCAGGTCTCCGATCTCATCGAGAAAAAGGGTGCCTCCGTTTGCCTCTTCAACCAGTCCCCTCTTGTCTGTGGTTGCGCCTGTAAATGCACCCTTCACATGTCCGAACAACTCACTTTCGATCATATTCTCCAGAATTGCCGTACAGTTTATGGTAACCATTTTTTTTGACCTTCTATTGCTGTTCTGATGGACAGCTCTTGCCACAAGCTCTTTGCCCGTTCCCGTGGGACCGGTTATAAGAACGGTTCCAGATGTGGGAGCAGCCTTGCGGATATGGTCAAAAACTTTTGCCATGGTAGTTGTCGAGCCGATTATGGCAAGGTCATTCTTTTTTTCCAGGGCTTTGCGCAGTTTCCTGTTCTCCCGGACGACCTTCTGCCATTTCATGACCTTGTCAAGTGTTAAAAGAAGCCTTTCCCTGCGGAAAGGCTTTGTCAGATAGTCATCTGCTCCTTTTTGAGTTGCTTCCACGGCAGTCTCTATTGTGGCATAGGCAGTGAGGATAATGACGGACACGTCGGACCGGATCTCTTTTATCTTTTCCATCAGGCTGATCCCGGACATACAAGGCATTTTCAGGTCTGTCATCACAAGGTCAAAATCTTCTGCTTTGAATATTTCAAGGGCCTTTTCAGGGTTGCTCTGTGTGACAGTCTCATAATGGGTATCTTCTGAAATAATCCTGTCAAGCAGTGTCAGCATATCTTTTTCGTCATCAACTATTAAAATACGTCCGTTCATTCTTCCTCCTTAGGATATCATCATCAGTTTGACTATAAAAACAGTACCACTGGATACAGAATCAACTGAAGAATGCTTCCGGCTTTCACATTCCATAATTCCACCTAAGCCGGTTATAATGCCATAACTCACAAAAAGTCCCAGCCCGGTTCCTCTGCCTGTAGCTTTGGTAGTGAAAAAAGGTTCGAATATATGGTCAATGTCTTTGTCCTCTATTGCAATCCCTTCATCTTTAAACCGAACAACAACCATGTGAAGATGAGAGTCCATAAATGTTTGAATTGTCAATCTTCCGCCCTGGGGCATAGCGTCGACAGCATTGTTTATAAGGTTGAGAAAAACCTGCTGCAGCTTTCTAAAATTTCCTATTACAAGTGGAATTGTGTCCAAAAGATCCATGGACAAGGAGATTCCCTCTTTTTTAATGCGGTGGGTTACAATTTTGATGGCATCTTTTATACAGAGGTTCAGATCTGTCTGTTGGTGGCCATTGTCTTCTCCCGTGTGTACAAAACCCAAAAGGTTTTCCACGATCTCTTTGCAATGAAGCCCTTGGCGTTCTATTATTTTAAGGTCTTTATAATCCTGGGAGGTGTTGTCTCTTTTCCGCAGCATAAGGTCACAGAACCCCAGTATAACCCCAAGCGGATTGTTGATTTCATGGGCTACCCCTGCGGACAGTGTGCCCAGGGAAACTAATTTTTCAGTGTGTATCAGATGGCGTTCAAGTTTTTTGTCTTCGGTTATGTCCCTTGCAATGCACAGGACCCAATGTACATTTTCCTTTTCACTTCGCACAGGCACCATATTGGCAGCTAAAAATATCTGGGTGCCGTCAAGGTCAAACCCGGATTCATCTCTGATACTTTTTCCGCTTTCAAAAACCCTGGGGATAAGACCTTCCAGCTTGTCACTCAATTCTTTTGGGAATAGCGATGACAGTTCTTTTCCTATATGATCGTCAGCCCTGGATTTGAAAAAATTGGAAGTAAAGCTGTTCATGGACTGGAATTTGCCCCTGGGGTCAACGGTGAAGATGAAGTCTTCAGCGCTTTCCACAAGGGATCGGTATTTGGCTTCGGATTTTACGAGCTCCTCCGTCTGCCGGCTGGCCTCATTCTCCATCCGCCTGGACCATTTTACTTCAAAAAACATGATAATTGAAGCGCCTGCAATAATGGCGAATATCACGGCAAGCTGCACGAAAAATTGATCCATGTATTTATTTTTGATGGCTTCTTCTATTTCAAAAACAGGAGCGACAACCGCTATGGACCACATATGAGTCGGGATTTCTGAAATCGTTACAGGGGTGTATGCGATCAGCTTTTCCATCCTGCCTGTAAGTCCCCTGTGCCATCCTGAAACATACCACCCTGTCCCTTCTAAGCCCGTTAGCATTTCATCTCTTTGTATCTTGTTTATCTCCACAAAAGAAATGTCATGATCTTTTTCTTTTCTTGCCAGAAAAGCATTTTTACCGACAAATGAGCTGTCCGGATGAAAAAGAAAATGGCCTTCATTGTCGATGATCCATGCATACCCTGTCTTTCCGGATCTTATGTTCTTAAGGTAAGGGTCCAGGAACCATGAAATATTGACATGACAATAAATGATTCGTGAATCACTTTGGCCGACAGGTGACCTTATTGTTATAAATATTCCAGACGATGTGATTTGGGGCTTTGAGACTCTCAGTTGATTAGTTTTTTCCAGATCAAAATCAAAGGGAAGAAAAGAGCTCTCTTCAAGGAGAGAACGGGAGACCTCTTTGCGGAAGGGGTGACCGGAATAAAGGATTCCGGCTTCCATGTCGTGAAATTCGATGGCACTGACGCCGCATTCAACTAAGCGGACCAGTGTTGACCTGATTGCCCTGTAGGGATCTTTGTAATTTTCAAGCTCTTTGGAAAGAATTCTCATTTCCCGCTTTAAAAAGGAGAATTCTCTCTCAATGAAGTTTTTAACGTTGTGCGCAATAACCATCTGCTCTCCATTAAACTGACCGCGCACGATCTTGCTCATCTCCCTGATGGACCACTGGGACATCACTGCACTTGCCGCCACAAAGATGAGCGCTGTAAGTGTCACGATGATTACAATGCTTTTTTCAGTTTCAGGTCGCTGGTGCCTGTGGACAGGTTCATGGCTGGAACTGAGTATTATGCCTGTATCTGATTTTTTCAAAACCATACCGCTTCCTGTTTTTAATGTGAACCCTGAGGCTAACAGAGTTTGAGTGATTACAACTTCAAATCAGCCCTTTGCAGGGTATTCTCCAGTTTTTTAATCTATATCGATTTAATGGCAATAATTGTGCCGATAGGCCCAAATAAGAAAGTTTTGTATTATGTGCTTTAATATCAAACAGCTATCCCAAAATAACCAGGAATATCATCAGGGAAGATTTACCGGTAAGAGTGACGGACTTTTTTACACTTTGTAAATATTGTGTACTTTTATCTCTGCATTCAGACGTCTCATGATCCTGAAATATCCTGTTTTTGTGGATCTATATACTTAATAAAAATAGTCGGTTATCAATATTTAAGTACAGAAGCTAATCTTTGGCATATAAATTGAAAAGTAAAAAAGTATAGTGAAAAAGTATAATTAAAAGGCAATACAGAAGAAATGATTAAGAAATAACGCTGTTGTCAAACAGAATACTTTAACTTTATATGGAGGAAGAAAAACTCATGAAAAAAATGATGAGTATCTTAAATGTATTATTTGCAAGCTTATTGGTATTATGGGCTATTGTGCCGCAGGCAGTGGCAAACGCTGATCAAAAATTACGATACAGTTGTTCTGCCCAGATTTATGAGGCATTTGAAAAGTCAAGATTGGACGCCTTTACAAAGGAAACAGGGATATCCATTGATCTGTTTGTTGCATCATCCAAGTCATGCGTGTATAGGGTGATGCAGGATATGACCGACATCGCCGGCAGCACAAGGGCAATCTACCAGCGTCACAAGGATTTCGGGCTAAAGGAAATACCTTTTTGCAAGGACCCCCTGGCAGTCATTACCCATAAAGACTCAATAGTCAATAATTTGAGCCCGGAACAGCTCCAGCAGATATTTTCCGGCGGAATCACTAATTGGAAAGAAGTAGGAGGGCCTGATTTGCTGATTACGCTTGTTGTTCCCGGGAATGAAACCGGTGCCCATAAAAATTTTAAACGGCAGGTTATGACCCACAAAGAAATTAAATATGATTATTTAACCTATACATCCACCCGCGTTCTGGAGGCAATTGAACAACTGCCGGCAGGTGCCATATCCTTTATCTCAAGAGGTGCTCAGATCACCCATCCGAATATCAAGGTGTTGAGCATTGACGGCAAGAAACCGGGTGATAGAGATTATCCTTACTACCAGATATTTTACCTGGTTTCCAAAGGAGAGCCCAGAGGATCGGTTAAGGTATTTATTGATTTTATTACATCAAAAAAAGGAAAGTCCATTATTCTGGAAAGAGGCATGCTGCCGATTAACTAATCCGATTAATTAATCCTAGCAGACCCATCAAATTAGAAATAGTCTGAAGTAAATTGGATATGATAACCCTTTCCTTATCAGGAAAGGGTTATCATGTTTATGATATTGACAAAAAGTATCTTCCTATCCTATGTTTTGTGTATTAAAAGAAGGATTCATCTACAATTATGCCATAAGGAAGGTCATCATGAACACCCTTAAAGTAGGATTGGTTCTGGGAAGCGGGGCCTCAAGCGGATGGGCACATATCGGGGCCATCGAGGCCCTTCAGGATGCGAGCATCCCTATCCATCTCGTCGCCGGGTGCAGCGTCGGGGCTTTTGTGGGTGCGATTTTTGCGAGTGGCGGCCTGGAGCAGTTGAAAAGATATGTCATTGACATGGACGGTGAAAGCATGTTCTCCTTTTCAGACTTGAGTTTTATCAGATCCGGGCTCCTGGACGGGGATAAAAAACTTAGAGAACTCTTCTGCATGCATAGCGATAAAAAAAATTTTGATGAACTGGAGATTCCTTTGAAAGTCGTTGCTGCGGAAATGTACACGGGTGACCAGGTGGTTTTAGACTCCGGCGACCTGCTCAAAGCGCTCAGGGCATCCATGTCTTATCCAGGCCTTTTTGCGCCTGTATACCATAAGAGCCGATGGCTGATAGATGGCGGGGTGGTGGACTCGGTTCCAGTGGGGGTAGCCCGGGCAATGGGGGCGGATATCGTGATTGCCGTCAGCCTGGATTCTGAACTGGTATCGCGCAGGCGCCACCAAAAAACCGAGGTTGCTCCTGAAATAACACCACCGCCGGTTCGTAATGAATTTTTAAAAAAACTGGCTGCCCGTTATGAAGCCGTGGAAAAAACAATTTGGAAACGTCTGGAACGACAGAAAAAAAAGAAGCCGACTCCCCCTGGCACCCGCCAGGTTATCAGCGCTGCAATACAACTTATGCAGGATCGGATCACGCGGGTCAATTTTGCTGTTAATCCACCGGATATCCTGATCACACCTCGCCTGGGCGACCTTAAAATGCTTGATTATGATCAGGTTGAACATGCCATTGAAGAAGGATACATTGCCACCCGGAACAAGGTCAACGACATCCGGATGCTGCTGGAAACGCATAGAACAGAAGAGATGGAGACAAAACCGGTTTGATTATGCTTTGAATCGCGTTGCAGGGTGAAACTCCCGCAACGCGATTTACAAATTTTTAAAACGATTTATTCCATATTCATATTGTTAAATTCAATGGTCAACTCATATTCAGTGCCACCCACAACTCGATGAGCGACAAATCCCAGCTTTTTCCCAAGCTTCTGCATCTGGGTGTTTTCCGGCAGCACAAGCCCCATCACCTGTTTTATGCCCTTATTTTGAGCCGCTTTAAGGCATTGCTTCAACAGTGATGCACCAATGCCTTTCCCCTGCCATTCATCGCTTATGGCCATGGCAAATTCTGCATGGGTCCCCTCGGGATAATCGATGATCCGGCATACCCCGACTATTTTTTTGTTCCGGCCTTCTCCAAACACTGCCACAAGAGCGATTTCACGATCATAATCCACCTGGGTAAATTTTATCAGCATGCTTTTGGAAAGTTGTTTTAACGGCGAGAAAAACCGCATATACACGCTTCTTTTAGACAGAGAATAAAAATGATCGATCAACAGGTCTGCATCACTGGGCCGGATAGGGCGGATAAAAAAATCATGCCCGTCCACAGTGGTATCCCTTGATTCATAATGCCAGGGATAGGAACTGATAATCAGATGCATGGGAGAGGGTATTTGTGCCGGCGCAATAAGAACCCGTGCATCCACTGCCGTTATATTGCCGCCCCTCACCATGAGCGGATTAATATCCAACCCGATAATTTCGGGAAAGTCCGTCATCAGCCTTCCTGTCCGTATCAATAATTCTTCCAGAACTGCCATGTTGACCTTTGAAATATTTCTGAATCCTTTTAATATCTTTGATATTTTTGTTTTTTCAATCATCTGCCTTGCAAGAAGACGGTTCAACGGCGGAAGCCCCATTGACGTGTCCTGGAGTACCTCGGTTAAAATGCCCCCCATACCAAAAAGAATCACAGGTCCGAAAATATCATCTTTTTTTGCGCCAATGATTAATTCAACCTCTGCCGCAGGCAGCATTGCCTGGACGGATACCCCCTTAATGTCGGCATCCGGCGCATAGTCCCCGGCATTTTTCATTATCCTTCCATATGCGGCTTTGACCTCATTGGAACCTTTGAGATTAAGGGCAACCCCGTTGCAGTCTGATTTGTGCAGAATGTCTTTTGAACAAATCTTTAGAACAACAGGAAAACCCATTTGTTCTGATATTTTTACGGCCATTTCTTCAGAATCAGCAATCCTAGTGGGGTTTGTGGGAATTCCATATGAATGAAGCAGATCCTTTGCCGTTGTTTCCATAAGGCTTGCCTCATCCCTGGCAATTGCCTCTTCAATGATATATTGGGCTTTGGTCCTGTTGATAATAAGTTTGGTATCGGTTCTGATGGGTATTTCATGAAGCATTTCAATATTTCGACCGTATTGATAAAGGTTTTTAAAGGCCCTTACGGCCCGCTCGGCTGAATCATAGGTCACAATACCGACCTGGTTAAAATGCTTTCTTGCCGCATCAACATTCTCTCCTCCGATCCAGGCCGTAAAAACAGGACAGGGTACAGTTTTTAAATACTGAGCAAGACCTTTTGCCAGGTTCAGGGTATCCATTGTACCTGCTGGGGCGCACATCAGGAGAAGGGCATTAGTTTCAGGCGCATTTGCACATATTTTCGCGGTTTCTATATATGCCTCAGGGCTTGTATCCCCCAGTATGTCTATAGGGTTGCCTTTGCTCCAGTTTTCAGGAAGCAGCTTGTCCAGTTGTTCAAGTGTTGCCTGACTGAGTTCCGCAGGTTCCATTCCATGGGATGCAAGGGCATCTGCTGCCATGACCCCTGGACCGCCTGCATTGGAGATAATAGATAAGCCGGGACCGGATGGACGACGCTGTTTTGCCAGAAATTCCGAACAGTCAAATAATTCTTCAAATTCATTGACCCGTAAAATCCCTGCACGCTCAAAAGCAGCGTCGTAAACCGCATCTTCACCGGCCATGGCACCGGTATGGGATGCGGCTGCCCGGGCCCCGGCTTTTGATCTGCCCGATTTGAGGACAATAATGGGCTTCAGACGTGAAACCGCTCGGGCAGCACTCATGAAATTTCGAATATGGGTGATATTCTCCATATACATGACAATACTTTCCACAGAATACAAAGAGCCCAGATAATCAATCATATCTCCGAAATCAACATCCATCATGGAACCTAAACTGACGAAATGGCTGAAACCCACATTTTCACGATTGGCAATATCCAGAACTGAAGTGCAAACGGCGCCACTCTGGGATAGAAATGCAATTTTTCCGGGCAAGGGTGGCAAATGGGCAAAGCTGGCATTTAAATCGATCCCTGTATTCACTATGCCAAGGCAGTTGGGTCCGATAATTCTCAGGTTATATTTCCTGGCTTTTTCCAGTATTCGGGCTTCAATCTGTTGTCCTTTTACGCCTGTTTCCCTGCCGCCTGAAGACACGATAACGGCGCCTGCAAGACCGGCCTTGCCGCATGACTCAACAATTTGGGGTATCATCTGTATGGGTGTTGCAATCACTGCCATGTCAACGCTGGATACGATGTCCTGGATATCGGCAGATGCCCCGAGCCCCATGATATCCTTGCGTTTTGGATTAACCGGGAAAATTTCGCCTTTGAAATCACTGGTTACAAGATTCTTCATAATTGAAAACCCGACAGAACCTTCTTTTTCACTGGCACCTATCACTGCCACGGATTCCGGGTTAAAAATTCTGTGCAAATTGATTGTGCTCATTATTTTTCCTTTCAGTTTTTTAAAAAAAACAGTCCAGCGTATATGGTGGGTCAAAATAATTGAATCATTCTGTGTTACGGCACCAGCCACACCGTCATTTCTCTTGCCCCATGAATCACTTTCCAGGGGATACGGCCAATATCAAAATCAGCCACATCAGATTTGCCTTTTCTGCCAAATACAATGGTGTCACAATTTTCTTCCCTGGCTGCTTCAACAATTGCCTCGGCACGACTTCTGGCGCCTTGAATGATTTTTTTCACCATATTCTTTTTTTGAATACCTGCAGTTTCAAAGGTTTTTTCGGCATCCCTGATCACTGTTTCAATCTCTTCAAAGGCGGTTTTGATAAATCCGAGGGATTTTTTTTTCTTTTTTTCACTATAGAGATCAAAATCCCTGAGCACGCTGCACAGGACAACTCTGCAATCTGAGTTTCCAATGGTTTTAGCGGCAAAATCAACCGCCCTTTTTGTCCCTTTGGACCCATCAATGGCAAGGAAAAGAGAATGATTAACCGGTTGTGTTCCTGCCAGTATCACGGGGAGGTATTTTGTTTTTTCGATCAGTTTTGTTGAAACACTTCCCATGACAAGGGACACTAATACCTGTGCCCCTCCTCTTCTCCGGATCAAAAGGGCATCATATCCTTTCCGTGCTTCATCCATGATATCCCTTGCTATCCCCTTATTTCTTTCTGTAATGACAGAGTTGACAGCTTCCGGCCGGAAACCTGCGGCAATGAGTTTCTTTTTTGCTTTTTCCATGAAAGCTTCCATTTTGACTCGATATTCATATTCCCATTCTTTTACCTGCAGGGTCGCTGTATACGGGGACGTTTCTTTTTTAAAATCGAAATAACATTCCGGAACCCGGGTGATGATATTATGTAAAACAAGTTCCTTTTTGAGAAACGGTTCAAAACTGCAGAGGTATTGAATGGTTTTAAACGCTTTTTTTGATCCATCCAGAGCCACAAGAATTTTGCTTATATTTTCAGACATATTCTTCTTTCCTTTTAAATATTTTTCGATCTCTGACACTGACAAGCGGTACCATGGAATGTCTAAACACCTTTTCGGCAGCGCTGCCGAAAAATACTCTTGAAATATTTCCCCGGCCTTTGTTGGCCATTACAACCAAATCAATATTTTCTGTTTGAACCGTTTTTAAAATTTGTTCAGAAGGAATACCCACGTCAAACTTAAAGCTGATATTTGATTTTTCTTCAAAAAAATGTTCTTTTATCAGTCCTTTTATCTCTGTCTCCCTGTCTTTTTTCAAATCCTTGATATAACCCTCGACACTTATCCGGCTTGATGCATATTTATTGGCGATTTCAACCATATGAACCTCTTTCTGGTTAATAACGTTATAGACAACAACCTGGATATTTGAATTTTTTGCCAGTTCAACTGCATACTCCAATACCATCAGGGTATAATCAGAAAAATCAATGCAGGCCAGTATTCTATCTATTTTCTTATCCATTTCATAACTCCTCTATACTTTTGTACACATTTTTATCAATAGATCTTCCTGAATCCCCGTGTTAGATCTGCTGCAAAAAGCAGCTCGCCCACCCCATGAAATTTTTCGGACAGGCTGTCAAAACTTGAAGGATCAATATCAAATGTATGGAAAAACACTTTTCTGTACCCTTCTTCAATATCGTCATAGGATGTCATGATACTGCATAGCCTGCCGCCATGTTCCCGGATGATATCCGTTAAAATATTGATAATACCGGGCCTGTCCTTCAGGTTAAATGCAAAGATCTGTCCTTTTTTAGAAACGCCTGTAAAGGATACAAAGCAGCGGAAAATATCGCTTTTGGTGATAATCCCCACCATCGTGCCCTTTTTATCAAGTACAGGCATCCCGGATATTCCTTTTTTCAACATAATTTCTGCAGCTTCATCAACAGTATGATCATCCCCGATGGTGACAACGGGCTTGGACATGACAGATTCAATCTTAACTTTATCCATTAAGGAAGGCATTTCAAATCTATCCAGCGTTGTGGCATCAGAAGGTGTGGCGTTTTTAACATCCCCGTCCGTTAAGATCCCGACAAGCTTTTTGTTGTTTAGCACGGGAAGCATGGAAATTATTCTTGTTTGAAATAATTTTATAGCATCATTCAAAGAGTCGTTATCATCTATGGTAATTACGGACTTGCTCATCCATTCTTTTATCAACATTTTGACCTCCAGTATTTTAGGTGTTGTTCACCATAAAGCGTTTACCTCTTGAATATCAATTTGTCCCTGACACTGACCACGGGAACCGGGGAATGTCTGAACACCTTTTCAGCAACGCTTCCAAATAAAAATCTTGAAATATTCCCCCTGCCTTTGTTGGCCATTACCACTAAATCGATTTCTTCTGCTTCAATGGTGTTCAGGATACATTCAGAGGGGATACCTCCATTGATTTTTATTTCCATTATAGACGCGTCATGAGCAAAATTTTCTTTTATCAATTGTTTCAAGCCCTCATGCCTTTCTTCTGTCAGCTTCATGACGTACTCTTGCGTATCACACTCATTGATATAATATCCGGGGAAATAACCATTCGCCATGTCAACGCCATTGATATCCCTCTGATTGATGACGTTTAAAACCACAATCCGGGCGCCTGTTTTTTTTGCAAACTCCAAAGCATATTCAAGGGTTATCAGCGAATATTCTGAAAGATCGATACAGGCCAGAATTTTATTTATTTTTTTATCCATTATCTATCTCCTTTAATTATTAATAGATCATCTTAAATCCCCGTGGCAGACCTGCCACATAAAACAACTTCCTTTTTTCATGGGATTTTTTTACCCGCTGCTTTAGGATTTTAGCAATTGCCGTGCCATAGTCTTATCAATTATTAAAAGCATTGCCCAATCAGCATCTGAGCTGTTAAAGCCTGCAAAAAAACAATGCCCCATTGTGAATGATCAAACAAAATATTTTCAACCTGTAAAAAAAGCTGACACAGGTTTCAGATTTAATTCATCAGGGATAAATGTCATGGTCCTTTATCCTGATTTTCAACAAATTTATAAGATGTGACTGTGTTGAGGCAAAAGAGATCAGAGTAAACCCTAACATTAGGGTAAATTAAGTTGGCAGTTTGATTTTGAAAAAATAAAGCAGCCAGGCGCGGCCTTTAGAATATTTTATAATTTCTTCTTCAATACAGTGATCCTCAAGTATAAAGATTTTAAAACGTACCGGATTAGTACAGCTAATCAGCGGAAAGATCATTATTATTTAATCCAAACCGCAACCATTTAAAATCTTCCCGGTTTTTTTGGGGAACCTTTTGTCCCACTCGTACCATCAAGAAATTTTCAGGTTTTAGACAGATATTGGGTTCGTTTGTCCGGGATGCTGTGAATCTGAAACCCGTGTAAAGATTCATGAGCATATTTCTATAGGCCTGAACGCTTAGTCCTGAATAATGAAGATCCCATGTCCATGAACAGGCAGTGAGATAGACGATTTTTTGCTCTAATTGGGGATCACTGAAAAGATGAGATAAAAGGCGTTGTGCAATCCCATGATTTCTAAATTCCCTTAACACCTCAACTGCTTTGAGCTCCTTAATATTATTTTTCCCTAACCTTGCCCATCGCTCTTTTGAATTCGGGTAATCAAGGACGGCAAAACCGATGATGGTTTTGTTAGCCAAAATGGCAAGCGCAATACTTCCGCCGTTTTTTACAAAGTGTTCAAGGGTCTTTCTTTTAGTATAGATGGATCGATACCGTTCATGGCTCTTGAAATCAGAAGCTAAGATTAATTCCTGAATACGATCAAGAGTTAATTTTGACTCAATGCTAACTATGCCTTTCTTTGTCTCAATACATTCGCTAATTGCTTTTCTCCATAAAAAATGGTCATGGTAATTTTGATCTCCAGGCATTTCAGTCCTTTCTTTTGAATAACATTTTATCCCTGACACTGACAACCGGAACAGGAGAATGTCTGAATACCTTTTCAGCAACGCTTCCAAATAAAAATCTTGAAATATTCCCTTTGCCTTTGTTGGCCATTACGATTAAATCAATTTCTTCTGATTCAACCGTTTTAAGGATACATTCAGAAGGGATACCCGCACTGATCCTTGTTTCTATTATGGGCACTTCATTAACAAAATTTTCTTCTATTAATTGTTTCAAACGCCCCTGTCTTTCTTTTGTCACCTCCATGACGTATTCTTCGGCATCAACCCCATTTGCATAATATCCGGGGGAAAACCCATAAACCATGTCAATTCTATAGATATCCCTTTGATTGATAACATTTAAAACCATAATTTGAGCCCCTGTTTTTTTTGCAAGCGCCATAGCATACTCAAGTGTTATTAAAGAATATTCTGAAAGATCAATACAGGCCAAAATTTTATGTATTTTTTTATTCATTACCTGTCTCCTTTGATTATTAACAGATTCGTTTAGATTCCTGTTGCAGATCTGCTACATAAAGCAACTCCCCCATTTCATGAAATATTTCGACCAGACTGCAAAATATGATGAATAGAAAACTGATGAATGTAATTTTAAATAGGGTTTTTATTAATTGTCCCATTGTTTCCTCCTAAAAGATTAAACGTCTATATCCTCACCAGTATCCAGGTGAATTTCAATATAACCGGATACAATTTTCAGTTTAGAATAGAGCATTTAATGTGCCAGTATTTTTTTTAAAAAGATTAGATGCAAAATAATACAGTCATGTTGATTAAATTTATCTCAGGGAAGCGGTCAATAGCAGTTGAGGTACCGGCTATTTGCCTGCCAGGCAATAAATCATACCCTGTCATCCAATCAGGGAGCTTATATTTTAAAATTGTTTTTTATCCTGTTTTTAATGCCGGACCGGATGGATAGAGGATTTGACTGCCATGGTATGGCCACCATAGTGTAATACTTGTTCTCAAAGTGCAAAATAAACTGACACGGGTTGCGTCTGCCGTCTGGAAAAGACAACTGTCCATATTCTTCAGCAAACATAAGAATTTCAATGTATTCCGGATTCGCAGGGATAATTTGCCCAATCCTTTTACTGCATTGGCATTGTTATTGCCCTTATGATTTATAGTCCTCAAAAAGAAAATGTGTTTGGGAATCATTTTCAGGAAGAGTGAAGGTGTAAAAAAAAATTTTCAAAAGGAGAAAATAAAATGAATCAAAATTCACAAAAAACAATTTATAAACCCGGATATTATGGCAAGAAAAGAATGAGTGCCTCTGCCTGGACAGAAGCCTGCATCAATAAATGGAGCAGAGAACACTCAGACAGGCGGCAGGAGCATGAAAAACCTGAATTACTGTATAGTGTCTGTTTTTCGCGACAAATCGGGGTGGGTGCACTGGAAATTGCAGATCTTCTGTCTGAAATCATCCATTATCGGGTGGTGGATAGAGAAATTCTTGAGCATATGGCAAATGATGCTAATCTGGCACAAAAGGCCATTGAATTTTACGACGAGCGATACCCCGGCAAAATGAGCGAATTATTTTCCATGCTGATCAGCAAAAAAACCTTTATAAAAAGTGATTATGCAAGGCAACTGGTAAAGACCGTCACTGCGCTGGCCAACACAGAATCCACAATTTTTGTGGGGCGGGGAACCCATTTGATCCTGCCCCGTAATCAAACTCTGTCCGTGCGGTTGATCTGCAGCAGGGAATACCGGGTCCATCGGCTGGCCGTCATGCTGGGCATTGATGCATCAGAGGCTGAAAAACAATTAAATGCCATTGATATTGAACAGCATAGGTTTTTTAAAGCTGTTTATCAAAAAGATAAAGCCGCCCTTGATGCCTTTGACATTGTTATCAACAGGGATCACATCAATGGTGCATCCCAGGTCGCCCGGATAGCAGCATCTGCCTTTGAACAGAAATTTGGCTTGGAAATATCAGATTAAATACCCTGCAGCTCCTCTGGATTATGCTCAAGGCCAGAAAATATGGTGTCAGTGTACATGGCATAACCGTGTCTCAGGAACAGGTGAGATATGCAGATCAATTCTACAAAGACCTTGATATTAAAATCGAGCTAAAGGATTATCGGGATTTAACTGAAAAATTCGATCGCATTGTTTCCATTGGGATGTTCGAACATGTGGGTTGCAAAAACTACAGGACGTTTATGAAAGTTGTCCATGGATGTTTAAAACAGGACAGCCTTTTTTTGTTGCATACCATAGCGGGTAATCGTTCTGTGAATTCAACGGACCCATGGATAAATGAGTATATTTTTCCAAATTCAATGCTCCCGTCGGCAAAACAGATCTCCGCAGCAGCAGAGGGATTACTTGTGCTCGAGGATTGGCACAGCTTTGGGCAATATTATGATCAAACCTTGATGGCCTGGTACCGCAATTTTATAAAAAACTGGAACAAGCTCAAAGCATCCTATGATGAAATATTTTACAGGATGTGGACCTATTATCTCCTTTTATGTGCGGCAGCTTCAGGGCAAGAAGGAATCAATTGTGGCAGATTGTGTTTTCAAAAAAAGGGATAAAAGGAGAAAAATTCCCAGCCTATCCGCGCTGGCGATATTAAATACATGGATAGTTATTTTACAGTGGCGCCATAGGGTCAGGAAAGCGTATTTAGAATCGCATCAAATGTCAGGTTATTTGAAGTGATGTGATGCTTTAAGGCAGACATTCCGATTAAAGAAGATGATGAAAAAGGAATGTGCTGAATCGGAAGAGATGGGAATCCATTCCCCGTATTTTTTTCTTTTGCCCCCTCCTGCATCCGGTCATTGCAGATCAGTCCCCTGATTGCTATATCCAGGGAAGTCAGCTGACCTGTTATCCGTCTGGTTTCCGCCACGGACAGCACATCCTGGTTAAAAACAACAAATAAATTTGTTTTTTTGGGGTCTTCAAAAATAGCCTTGAGTGTCTGGTAGTCGGATTTAATCTCCCGGATTCCGGACAAAACCTTATCCCGTTCAAATTCCTTTCCGGCAAATTTAATTCTGGAAATGATTTCCTTTCGCTTATAAATTTCTAACCGCAGTTTTTCAAGTTGATCAATCCAGATTAATGACAGGGCCGGCAGATTAAAAAATCTTAAAGACAAGGCTGTCGGCGGCATGTCAATGATCAGGTAATCATATGCCCTGTATTTGTTTTGAAGGTTCATGAAAGCTGTTACCAGTGCATATTCCTCCATGCCGGGAGAAAATTTTAAAATATCAAAATAATTATCCAGGTTAAAGGCTGTCAGGTAGGCATAACTGTTCTTAACATTTTGGGCCGTTTTTTTCAGATATCGTTTAATTTCCCTGTCCCGGTCAATTTGAAGAACATCAAGACAAGGTCCCAGGGTGCAGGCTTTATCGGAAAAATCCGCCTCAAAAATATCAGACTGGTTGTGGGCATCATCAAAGGAAGCCAGGAGCACTTTTTTACCCTTTCCCATCAGCACCAGCGATAAAAGTGCCGATGCCGTGGATTTTCCGGTTCCGCCCTTGCCCAGAAAAAATAATGTTTGAAGTTCAGCCATGGATTTTATCCTATATCAAATACGGAAAACAGCCTTGATAAAGGTTCATTGGCTGTGTCCACCCTTTCAAGAAGCAGGATCAAATCCTTTTCCATTAAAGGGAGAAGATCCATGCAGATCTGTACGGGAGGAGACGGCATTCCAATGAAGGTTCCCTGCACCAGAACGGCAAAAATATACTCAAGTTCTTCCAGTTCCGCCTCAATGGTTCCAACTGCTTTATCCCTTGCTACCTCATCAGCCACCTGCCAGATGTCAATAATCCGGTTTTTTATTCTTTCAATACCGTTTTTGAGATATGTCTTTGGTGTATTCATTTTACCCTGAATATTAGCCGGTCAAAATGGATTCGTTTTTTGGATGGAAAATAATAATAACCGGCATACAGGGCCATGAGCACAATGGCAGCGGCATAAAATCGGGAAAAATCGCATAAAACAGCTGCAAAAGCAAGATAAGGCGTGATCTGTGATATCCATAAAAGTCTTTTTTGAAAAGATAAAAATTTTCTGGCCGGAACCTCTGTTTTTTTCCGCATGGAATGGGCAAAGAGGGTTCGGAAAAAAACAGGTCCTGCAATGGCCGTAATGACGGATAAGACAAATATGATTGAATGCAGGGCAGAAGGAACAGCAAACTGCCCGGCCGTGATGAGATTCAATTGTCTTGCCAGGCCAAAGGCCATAAAAAGGCTGATCACAGGTATGGCAGTTTGAATATATTGCTTGATAAGTATGGGTTGCATATAAAATCCTCAGATGAGCAGGAAGAAATCATTTCTTCCTGCTCATATAATTTCTTATCAGGTTTCGGATTTGATGCTCATAAATTTTATGAGTCCTTCAACCGTGATCCAGATGGCCAGGAGAAGGATCAATCCATTCACTATCTGGAGCAGCATATTGTGGCTGGTACCGTACTTGGTCTGATTCAGCACCAGTGCCCATACGGTCATAACCATCATGAACACGGCCGGAATACCCGCTATCAAGTATTTTACACCGCCTTTGGTTTTCAGGTACAAGGCAATAATGATCAGGGCAAGTCCTGCAAGGGTCTGGTTGACCGCGCCGAACAAGGGCCAGAGTTTCAGCGCCCCTTTTCCACCGGCACCGGTTGCAAATGCCAGGGCCAGCGCTGTTGCCACAGCTATAAAAGTGGTCACATATTTGCCCGTAAGAAAATCCATTTTAAAACCGGTAAAAAGCTCAGAAATAATATAGCGCTGAATACGGGTGGCGGTATCCAGCGTGGTCCCGGCAAAAGATGCCACAAATACCCCCATGACAGCCAGACCGAATGCGTTAGGCAATCCCGTGGAAGCTATCATATTGGCAGACCCGTTCACAAAGGCTGCAATTTTGGAGCCAAGCCCGGCTGCGGCGGCCCAGGAAGAATAATGGGTTGTCCAGGCTGCCACACCCATTAGGGTTTCACCTGATTTGGCCACATATCCCATACCAATTCCGGCAGAGACGGCAATAATCACCAAAGTGGCAAGCGCCCCTTCCATAAGCATGGAACCATATCCGACAAACAAAGAATCGCTTTCATTCCTGACCTGTTTGGAAGATGTGCCTGAAGATACCAGGGAATGAAACCCTGAAATAGCACCACAGGCAATGGTAATAAACAGGAACGGCCACATGGGGGGTGCCGCAGAAGGCGCTATCTGGACTGCCGGAGCAACGATATGAAGATTTCCGCCAAAAGCGGAGAAAAACACACCCAGAATCAACAGAGCCATGGCAACCAGCAACTGATGTGAGTTGATAAAATCACGGGGCTGGAGCAATGTTGTTACCGGAAGCGTAGAGGCAATAAATGCATAGATCAAAAGGATAATAGTCCATACGCCCGTTGGCGGAATCCCGGCAATAGCCGGCATTTTAATGGGAATATAAACACCAATGAGCACAGTGATATACATTACAACCACGGCAATAATGGACCAGGTCATAATACTCTTGCCCTGTTTGTAAATTGCATGCCCGAGATAAAGGGCAATGGCAACCTCGCACCAGACCGGGAATACGGATGCCGGATACATGGCAAATACCACGGCAATAACCAGACCGAAGATGGCAATCACAATCCATAACTCTAAAAATACAATTAGAAAAAAGAAAAACCGGGTGCGGGCATTTACATATTTTGAGGTATAATCTGCAATGGATTTCCCCTGGTTTCTCATGGAAATAATCAAGGCACCAAAATCATGAACCGCTCCCATGAAAACGCTACCGAAAAATACCCATATCAACGCCGGCACCCATCCCCAGATAACAGCGATAGCGGGTCCAACAATGGGTCCGGTTCCGGCAATGGATGTAAAATGATGCCCGAAAATCACCTCCTTTTTCGTGGGAACATAATCCGTACCATCTTCCAATTCAACGGAAGGTACCGTTGTCGTCCGGGATAACTTGAAAATTTTTTGTCCAATAAATTTGCCATACAGGTTATACATAAGGATATAACCTATAAACGCAACGACCATGATGACTAACGCATTCATTTTAATATCTCCTTGTGGCTATTAAAATTAATATAAACCATGGCAAAAGTATTTGATGTCATCTGCTTTTGTCAGTTCTATCTTTCACCCCTTTTCAGGTTCTCAAAATATAGATAGCAAAATAGATGCCAGAATATGTTTTCATGTTTAAACGCTTAATTTTTATGGAATTTTTTTTTATTCTAGGATTTTTTTGATTTTCAGCCTGTCAGTTTATTTTACAGTCTGGAAAAATAGTTTACAAAGAAGATCTTAAATTCCTTTGGTTACAAAAAAAAACGGATTATACTTTTGTAATTTTTTCCATTTCAAAAAACAGATCCTGTTCCCTTATAACCCCTGCTATTTTTCCGGACAATGTAACAATAAGGCGCCTTTCATTGCCACAGGCCATAAGATAAGCGGCCTCCATCAAGTTTGACCGGCCATCAATTGAAATTGGCGATGGTGACATGACCTCACTGATGCATTTGTTTTTCATTTCTCGAATTCCTGTAGTGAACATTCCTTTCCAGAACATGGGGGAATATTCAATACTGTCTGCCAAAGCGGGTTTGGGTGCAAAAAGATAATCCGGCATGACCATTTCCAACATATCACGAATGGTTAGAATTCCTTTTATCCCACTGTTGTTGTCTTTCACAAGAATAGATCGGTGACCGGTTTCCATCAGGCGCTTGGTGGCAATTTTTGAAACAAAGGATTTTTTGAGTTCATCTATGGCATCCTGAATGGTCTTTGTCTCATGGATAGTTGTGTATTCTGTAATGGGGATCATAACATCGAGAACCATGGCTTCATCATAACCGGATGATTTGTCCTTAAGTTGACAAGCTTGCTTTATTTTATCGGCCAGAAGATCAATATCACAGGGTTTGCCAAGGTAATCAAAGGCACCCTCAACAAGGGCTTCCCTTGCTGAAGGCATGTCCCCGTGACCGGTCAGCATGATGACAGGCAGATTCGGTCTGATTTTTTTAATTGCTTTTAAGGCCTCATGTCCGTCCATGCCCGGCATTTTTATATCCAGAATCACAATATTTGGATTTTGATCTAATTTTTCAAGTGCATCCTCTCCGCTTTCAGCCAGAATGGTTTGGAACCCCTTTTTGGTAAGGATTTTTTTTGTTGTCTCCCGGAATCTTTTTTCATCATCCACCATCAACACTTTTATTTGTTTTTTCATTTTTATTGTCTCCTTATTGATCAATCCGAATCATAACCTGAAGGTCACACGTAACCTGAAGGTCACAAGTAAATGGGCATTCATAATATTTTATGCAAATCTTAGGGTTTGTCCTCTTAAACAACGAATGCCACAACCGCTGAATATATTAGAAAAAATTGAATCGTTATAGACAACAGCAGGATCAGCAATGCCTGTTGCCATGTAAACTTGCAGGTGTTTTTAAACCCCGTGTATATCAGCCACCATTTCCATGGTTCGCTAATCCATAGAAAAAAAGGCAGCCACGATATAAGAAGCGTCAACCCGGATGAAAATGCATACACACTGAAAATAACAGGAAAGGAAATACTTTTTCCTATGATTATGACCATTGCCAAATATCCTAAAACCGATGAAATAATCATTATCCCTATGGCATTAATAAAAAAAATGAATGCCATAATCCAGACAGGTTTTGAATAGGCCCCGGTTAAAAGGCTGGCAACAGCGAAAAAAATACTACAGATTGCTATAAACCCAAAGGATCTTTTTAATGTTGTTTCCCCGGCAAGTTCCTTGAAAAATTGTCCGGGTTCAATCAAAAGCTGGATCAGAGAATAAGAATAAAACTGCCAGGCTTTTAAAAGTGATTCCAACATAATCGCACTCCCCTTTGAATATCTCTATCTGAATCAATCATCTGCTCCAATCCTAGATTGCACCAAGTTTTACAAGTACACCCATCAGCAGCATAATGATGGTCATGAAAAAAAAGAATTTTTTCTCAGTTTTTTTGCTGAAAAATAGTTTCCCGTTTTCAGGTTTAATTTTTTTTTGGTCAGAATTTTTTATTTCTTGTTGTTTATTCATAACAGTATCCATTTAAGATGGGTTAAAATCCCGGCATTGTACCAAAACCTCTGAATGTCCAATAAATACCCGTCATAAAAAGTAAAACAACATTGGCAACAAAAAATATGGGGATTCCGACCCTTAAATAATCTTTGGGCTCAAGATATCCGCTGGCATATACAATTGCATTGGGCGGCGTTCCGATAATCAGGCAGTAGGCAAATGAGGATGCAATGGCTGTTGCCATGGTCATGAAGGGCAAATAAATGGTTCCAGGATGAACCATACCGGCCATATTCAGGGCAATGGGTCCAACAGAAGCTGCTGCAGGTCCGTCTGCCATGAGGTTGGTCAGGATGGATGTCAGTCCGTTACTGACGATCATTAAGGGAAGACCCGCATCCATGCCGAATTGTGCTAAAAAATCGATTACAGATCTTGCCAGCCAGTAGGCAGCACCCGTCGAATCCAGTGTTCTTCCAAAGATAATGGCACCTGCATAAAGCCAGACAACCCCCCAATCCACTCTTTCCTGGTAATCCCGCCAGTTGACAACCCCGGTTAAAATATAGGCAATGGCTCCGGCCACTGCAATGACTCCGATGCCCAGTCGGATGGGATAAATGCCCATATTGAAAAAGGCTTTTTCCGTAAACCAGCCAAACACCATAATGACAAAGATTATCAAAGCCCATATCTGCTTTCTGTTCCATCCTCCCATTTTATCAATTTCCATCTTTAACTGATCCATGGCAGGTGCCAGGGAGACGATTTTAGGCCTGAAGCGTAAATTGGTGATAAACCAGGTAATGGGAATCATGACAATTACAAAGGGGAAACAATACGTAACCCACTGGAAATATCCGATGTCAACCCCGAACATATCCGTGAGATAGGTCATCATGATCACATTCCTGGCTCCGCCGGAAGGTGCTCCCGGCCCACCGATATTGCAGGCCATGGCAATACTGATCATTAAAAGTTTTGCAAGCTCCTTGTCTTCGGGTATTTCATTGGTCAGGCTGTTCTGGTATAACAGCATGCCAATGGGAAGAAACATGGCAGCCAGAGCATGATCTGAGATAAATGCTGCCAAAGGTGCTATGATCAAAAAGAAAATCAGGGTGATCCATTTGGTATTGGGAACGGCCAGTTTTTTGAATATCATCAGACAGACTCTTTTATCCACACCTGTTTTGACAAAGGCTGCAGCAAACATAAGGCTTCCCATGATAAACCAGCAGGCATCACTCCAATAAAGCATGGCCACTTCATTTCTAGAAATCACCCCGGTAAAAACAAGGATCAGACCGATGCAAAAGGCAACTGCCGGAAGGGGGATGCACTCTGTTAAAAAGCAGACCACAACAAACAGTCCCATGGCAATTGCAACTTTTATCTGCCAGGCACCTTTGTCAGCAGCTTTTTTATCCTTGCCTGTCAGGTCTTCATATTTTAGCCTTTGTTTTCTAACATTTAGTGCATTTTCCATGACAACCAGAAAATTGTTTTCAGCTACATTGGTTTTTATATATTCATGGGCCTTGTTAAAGTTTTGTTGGTTGGTCCCCATTTTGTATTTTTTACACCAACTGATATCCCGTTTTAAAAACCGATCTTTTTGCAAGGCCCCTAACCGCATGTTCTGTTCCATCATTTTAGCGGTGAGAAGTTGCCATTGCTCAGCATCAGAGCTGTTTGTACCAAACAGCTCTCTTGTGATATGGTTCACAACGGCTTTGGGTCCGACCTTAAATTCAGTACCGACATCCTTCATCCCGTATGGGGTCGGCATTAGTAGAACTGCAAATAAAAGGACAACGGGAATTATAAAAATTTTCCAGTTTATATATTTATCATATCCAGTTGCCTGTTTTTCTTTTTTCATTTATCAACCTCCCAATATCAATAAAATCTATTCGTCATCGTCTTTGAGAATTTCGCGGGGGGATCTCATATATTTTTTGGTTTGAGCAATTCTAATTTTATCTTCAAGCCGTTGCCGTTTTTCAAATGCCTTTTCCGCCTTTTCCATAATTTCATCAATATCAGCAGGTTTCATGAGATAATCGTTAGCTCCTGATTTTAGACCGTTTATGGCTGAGTCCAAACTGGCATGACCCGTGAGCATAATGACTTCCACCAGGGGATAAAGGGTCTTGATTGCCTTTAATGTCTGATTGCCGTCCATTTCGGGCATCTTGACATCGAGAATGACCACGTGAATATTTTGAGGTTTTAATTTTTCAAGAGCTTCCTTACCGCTTTGGGCCGTTAAGACTTCAAATCCTTTTTTTTCAATCAGTTTTTTGGTTGTTTTAAGATAACGCTCTTCATCATCAACCAGCATAATTCTCATCTTTTCCACAGCTAATCTCCCTAATTTTTGTTAATTTACGGCCGGCAGACGGATAACAAAGGTAGTGCCGGCATTAAGTTCACTTATTACTTCCATGGTCCCTCCAAAATTTTCTATAATTCCGAAACAAACACAAAGCCCGAGTCCGGTTCCTTTGCCCACGGGCTTTGTGGTAAAAAATGGAGAAAATATTTTTTCAAGATTTTCAGGACGTATACCTGTTCCGTTGTCTGTTATTTTTATCTCAAGGAAATTATCTTCCTTTTTATAGGACTCGATTGTAAGTATTCCTCCCGAGACCCCATGCCGGTCTCCAATGGCGTCCATGGCATTATTGAAAAGATTGAGCATCACCTGCTGAAACTGAGATGGATCGCCCATGAATGCAAAAGAATTTTCTGAAAACTGTTTTATAATTTTTATGCCGCTGACCCAGGCCTTTTTTTCAATCATATGAACAATCTCGGGTATAACATGACATGGATTCAATACTTGATGTTTTGTCTCATTTTTTCGTCCAAACTTTAAAATGTCATGGGTGATTTGCGCGCATCGGTTTACCTGAAGTTTTATCTGGTCCAATGAATCCATGATTTCGATCATATCTTCATCTTTTTGTGCACCAGATTTGTCGGCTATATCTTCCAGCAGGATTTTTATAAGGGCATGCTCACTTTTAATAATTTGAAGGGGGTTGTTTATTTCATGGGCGAACCCGGCTGCCATCTCCCCGATTTCCGCCAATTGGGTTGCCCGAATCAACTGGTGGCCCAGACTTTTTTTTTCCTGCCCCAGGTGTTCGATTTTTTTTGCAATACGTTCGGTTATATAGATGGCCATGATGACAATGACTGCCCCACCAATGATCATGATGATTAAACTGATATATATCGCTGAATAAAGAGATTTATAAGCATCCTGTTTTTCCTGTCTGACCACGAGAAGCCAGTCCCCGTTTTTAAGCCAGGCAGTTGCATACAAATACGTGTACTTTAAAGGATTTGATTTAATAAAAGTTTGAATACCGTCCCCCAGTGATGGGAAATCAGAATACTCAGAATCTTGATCCATGACTCTAAAACCCCCGGAACGCCGTTTGGTTTGCGAAATTCCTTTTTTGTTCAGGATGTAGGATTCCCCAGTTCTTCCGATTCTCACTTTTGATACCAGCCTGTCAAAAAACAAGGTGTCAATGGTTGCCCTTAATGCCCAGGTTTTATCCCCACTGCCCTGTTTTACCGCAATAACAAAGTGGGGTACGTTTCTGTACCCCAGAAAAATATCGCTGATATATGTCCCATTTAACATGACTTGCTTAAACCACAATTCGTCTTTATATTTTTTCCCTTTCAGCTGATACTTGCCGGAATACCTTACAAGGACCCCCTTGGAATCAAATAGCCCCAAATCAATAAATGCACCGGATCGGTTCTTTAGGTTTCCAAATATCGTGTCAATGGAATTTTTTTGATTTATTTTTTCAAAGCCAAAGGTGTTTGTAATGAGCTCAAGATCAGATTTACGTTCCATCAAAAAGGATTCGATCATATCGCGATGGTCCCCTACTATACGCCTTAAACTGTTTGTAGTATTATATTCAATGGCCGTGGTGAAAAAATAATAGCTCACACCAATCGCCAGAACAAAAGGGATAAATGGAATGATTATCATATTGGTTAAAATGGATCGTTTAACCGTTTCTCCTTTTTCTGTATGGTTTATTTTTTTTTTATCCATCATGCGCATAAGCCCTTAAATTTATGTGAACCATCTATTCCAATGTTTGAAAATCCTTTAAGAGCAACTATGATGCCGTCTGAGTTCTAAAAAGCTATAAAATATATAACTTACTGAAATGATAAAATATTTGGTATTTTACAATTTGAAGAAAAAAATTTAATTATCAGGTGATTGTCAGCTTTTTTTTCAGATTGCAAAACAATGAAACACAAGGGCGAAGCTGAAAATAATATCGTGTCCCCGGAATTCCAAAAAAGTACTATTTGGGGAATTTGTTAATATTAACATTTTCCCCAAATAGTCGGGTATAGCGAAAATTCAATATCAACCCTTAGTCATTTGCTAATATTAGTGATTTTTATAAAAAGTAGAATGTCTTTGCGATGGGTGAAATTTTCTTCAAACACAAAATGTTGAAAAAATGCAATATTATGCTATGCTTTGGGCTGAAGCAATTATGAACTGTGCTAATTAACAACAAAATAGCATGTTTTTGACATTGCGAGTAATCATTGAAATACCAGTTATCCCATGCCCGCAATCCCCAGTTCAAAGCCTTAAATCTTTCCTGGTCTGTTTTTTCTTGATGAATAACAGACCATACCAGAGGCTGTGGAGCACTATATTTTTGAGCAATATCAGGGATAGAAGTTCCGCTTTTAAAATCCTGATGAATGTTGTTAAAAAGCCCCTGAGTTTTTTTGGCATATTTTGAAATAGTTTCCCTGTGGATATTTAAACGCTGGGCAATACGAACAAGGGGGATGCCAAGACGGGTCATCACTGCGATCTTAATTTGTGTGGGAAATTCGCGTTGAGCCGTGTCTATTTTTTGTTGATTCTTTAGATTTGTTTTTTCTATATCTTCTGCAAATGCCTGGATTTCTCTTGCGCTGAATTCATTTAGTGAAGGTGTTGTTAAAAGATGATTGTTCTGATCTTTTAACGGGAGGCAACCTTTTTGGGTGACATCTTGAAAAACCCTGTCAGATACCTGTTCAAGTCTTGCCAGCGCTTTTGTCTGCACCTTGTTCAGGCTGTGTTTTACAGATGCTTTTTGAACTTTTGAGGGAATGTCGGTTAATAAAATTAAGTCGTTCATCAAAAAAGACTGCCATTTCAATGGTTTAGGCAGGTTTTTGAAGATTGCCTCTACCTGTTGAATAAATTTATTCAACAATGCCTCAGCTTCATTAGAAACCTGTGAACCTCTATCTTTGCTAACCCTTATAGAGTGTAACTTTGACAGCAATTGATGTACCCTTTCAAGGGGTGTTTTGCCCACCGTCAAGTACCAGGGATCTTTGCCCATTTCCACGTCAATGATTTTAATGGTCGCTTCTATGGATTCTATGGCGGATAAATCTTGTCTTAAGTGGTTTTCAGTAAAGCTTATCCTTCTTTCCTGAAGATCGTCTACATCTGCGATCTTTGCCTGGATCATCTTCATGTCAGTGTAGTCTTTAATGGCTCTGAGTCTTTGTTCTCCTGCAATCAGCTGAAACCGGTCTTTTTTTTGCGGGCGGACAATAATGGGTTCGATCAATCCATCCTTTACAATACTTACCCCAAGTTCTCTTAACCTGTCTTCATCAAAGTATTTGCGGTGTTGATAGGGTGAAGGGTCAATTTTTTTAATGTCTATCATGGAAAAAGAAAACGGATAATTTTTATTGTCTGTTATGGGCATGATTTAAATCCCCTATAAAAAAATAAAAAATTAATCGCGCTAGTTTAAAAGTATAGATGTTCTATAAAAAATATTATCAAAAAAGTAAAACCAAATGACCATTGCCATTTCTGAAAAAGGGATAATTACAATTATTTTATTTTCATGTCCCACAGCAGGTGCCCAAAATCAAACAGGATAAAAAGATGTCAGGATTGGGAATTTGGACGATATAGCGGTTTTTTTGCAGTTGATAAGATGCAAATACTGTAACGGTTTTTCACATCCTATTTTTTCACTAATTCGTTATATTGTTTATAAAATCAGCGTATTATAAAATTATTATTACAATAGCATAGTTGCAAAATACTGTAACGCTTTAATAATTTCTCTATTTTTACAATGGTTTAATGCGATTTTATAATAATTTCACACAATGGTTGCGGGGTAGATCTACGTTTATAAATTTTGATATGGAAGGGTTGCAAAAAAAAGGAGTAGACCATCCGCTAATAAAGCAAGCGCGATGGTCTATCAAGGTATTTGAGGTTGATTAGCCTTTTATGGCCTTATTGAGGAGGAAGATCGGCAATAAATTCCAAGGCAAGATTGATATCAACAAATTGATAATTCAATTCTTTTGCCCTATCCCGGCAGTCGGTACATATTTCTTTAAACTTGCGCATATCACCTTTGACCGCCATATAAATCTGTTCAATAGCTTCCTGTTGTATGTCCTCGTATTCAGCAATAAATTTTTCGACCACAATGGGATATAAAATAAGGGTTTTCAAACGACTGAGTATATCTGGGTGCTCACTGGTTAAAAAAGTTCTGACCTTTGGCAATCCGGCAAATATAATAGGAACACCAGCATCAATAATTCGTTTAAAATATGGCCAAACCCGAGGATCAAGATCATTTGCTTCATCTATGATAATATAGCAACTGGACAGATGGCATATCATTTTTAAATATTCAGGGGTTCGTCGGTAAGTGGCTTTTGTATCATAATTCAATTCCTTTAAAATGGAAGCCAGGGTCTCATGTATGTTGAACAGAGACTCGACCCAGACGGCATGAAGTTTTTTGGGGTGTAATAATTCTAAAAACCGGGTTTTGCCTGCACCAAAATCCCCTTCAATCAACACACTTTGTCCACGGTAAATTCGATTGTAGGTAGCGGTCAAATAAGAGACGCGACGTTTGTCGCTGATAAAATCTTCTTTCATATTATATTTCTCCATGAGAAGCATAAGGAGCCACATGGGTCCTTCGTTGATAATTTTGGCAGTCAAGAACAAATGCATTGAACAGTGCTAACCCTTTTCTATCCTTGGGCTGCCTCATTTTTGTTTCATAGGCTGTGTACCTTTTTTGGTTATGGTTAAAAATTTGTTTCGTCATAACCAGGGAAAGACCCTTGTGATAGATTTCGATCAAGGGCGGGCGATCAACCACCATGCTGTGCTGCTCCAAAAAGACTATGATCTGGTCCAGCTCATTTGCTTCTGGCTGTACAGCTAATGATCCAAGCGGTTTCTCAAAAGGTTTTCTGGCAAGTGCTTCTCCCAAAAGAATCCCATTATCCTTGGGTTCAAAAATAAAAAGCTTGTCATTGTATCTGGATATCTGCACTGGTGTACTTTTATGACTGCTGAATAATTCAACACCAAGGGTTACATAATAATCTTGGTTGTCAAACCTGATGGTCTTCTTTTTTGATACAGTGGCTTTTATTTTTTGAAAACCGTATTTCATATACTCCTTTACCTGGCCAGGAGAAAAGGTCATGGTATCAATCCCGGTTGAGAAAAAATATGCAAGCTTTTGATCCGGGACCCAGGCTGTGACCTTTCCATTTTCACTAAAATAGTGTTTTGTGCTGTTGTGTTCATGGCGATACTCTTCCATCAACGGACTTTCTTTTAAATCATGAAGAGTGATATCAAGACAGGTAATTGTAATTTTCTCTTTTTTCCCATGACCAAAAATATAGCCTGGCATAGTCTTGGCAATCCTGTCCTCAAACGCCTTGATAATCCGGATTTCAAAATTATGGAGACTGCGGTGGGAAGATTCCAGGTGGGCCTTGTCTTTTGGAGAATGAATTCTTGAAAAATCAGACTCCATATAAAATCCATCCGGGGTTGAATGCTTCAGATTCAAGGCATTAATAGCCCGTTTAAGGTTCAAAAAACCCTTGGCATTATCCGGTCTGATTCGGATTTTCTTTTGAGGAAACGGCGTACTCATTAAAAATTGAGTAAAAAGATCCACAGAGTTCCAGCTGCTTTCGCTAAAATAAGCATCCAGAATAAACATATGCCGTGATCCTGTATCGTAAAATTCGATTACCTGGGGCTTTTGCCAATGACCATTGTTATTTCTGATTTTCAAATATCGAAATTTACACCCATCCATCTGGATCAGATCAAACACCGGTTCTGATTTAAAGCTGTTTTTCATTGGAACATTATCCTCAAAATCTGGCTTATTCAGATAAGATTTAAGGTTCTCTCGTTTAACACAGCGCCTGAGCGCAACAAGAGAGATTGGCCGATTCAACTCTTTTTCAAGCCAGTGGTGATAATTTTTAATGGTTCTTGCCTTTTGTGTTATAAATATAAATCCTTGGCTTGACGGATCACAGGACGCTATGACCATTTCCACAAAACGTTTTTTGGTCTGCTCATCAAAAGAACGGGGACGACCACTGCATCTTCTGCCATCCATAATCCCTTTTCCTGCAAGCAGAAGAGGGCCAGGGATGATACCGGTTTTTTTATATTGATCTTTGTAATATTTTTTATTCCTCCGTCTTGCAGAGCCTGTTTTGTTCATGATTTTTTTATGGAGTAACAAGTGAAAGCGATCATCCAGTGTCAGATTCCGTGTGACCTTCAGGTTATCAGTGTCCATTGCCAGACTCCTTTGATAAAATTTTTTCCTGGATAACCCGGTTCCACAATAGTCCGGCCTGGCGGGATGTTTTCTGCCAGTGATCATTTTGTGCAATGCAAACCTGTTCCAACATCGCCTGAACAGCATCCATATACTCCTTGCTGATTTGATCGGTTAAATCCACAACTGGTGTTCCTTTAGCCGATGTTTTACATCCAGCAATGAATTTTTTGATGTTGGGTGCTGTGATTTCCATCCCGGTGTCTAAAAAAGTTTTCCAGGCTTTACGCTGTTCAAAGGGATTTAATTTTACCAGGGGACGTACCTGGGACTCATTTCCAGGCAGAATGTCCCCAATTGGGGATAAGTTGTTAACAACCTGATAAGCTTGAATCAACCGGTAAGCATTGGATTTACCCATATCCCAGCGGGCTTTGGTGTAAGCTTCAAAAGTCTCAAAAAGAATCAGTTTGTACAGACGGCTATCTCTTATCTCTTTCAAGGCTTTTCCAATTTTATGAAAATGACACTGATTACGGGCAATGAGATTTTCCAGATGCGTTAAGCGATCCCGCCGCATGATTACAATCCTTTCGACATGGGGATACTGACCAAAAGGGCGTTTAATCTTTTTCCCAGCAGCTTTTTCAAAAAAAGGACACTGTCTTTAAACCCGTACTGATTGACTTTCATGACAAGATCAATGGTATTAAGGTTTTTTTCACATCGAAAGCACCTGGCCAGGTTTGTAGCCGGGTTTATTGCCGTCTGAAATTCATTACAGAATGGGCACAAAAAACGGAAAACACCCTCACTGATCTTTGATGGTATCTGTAGTTCGTCTTTAATCAACATATCCACAGGGATGGCATTTCTTAATTCAAACAGTTCTTGGGATGAAAATTTTTTCATCAGTCACCTCTCATTTATCAGGATTACCAAATGTCTTTTTATATCAAGGTTAAAACCTGATGTCTGTTGCCTCTTAAACTGCCAGACTGATTACTTTGTTTGTATCTTTTATATTTTCAATGACTTACATCCATGATGCCTCTTAAACTCAGAGTCCGATTACTTTGTCAGGATCTCCATTAATTACAAGGACTTGATTCAATCATGTCTCTTAAACTCCTTAACTGATTAGTCGGGTGATTCAAGACTCAAATTCTCATTTTTTCATGTGAACCCAGCAGTCCTGCCATTCGCTTGATTTATAATCTGATAGGTCAAATATTGGATAATGATCGCAGGTTTTATTCCAAACTCATTAGCAATGATCTCCCAAGGCAGAACAGGTTTTGTTTTACGTAGTGGTGCTAATTGTTCCAGGGAAACCTGATGTTTTTGGCATTGTTTATCCCGCTTGTTCTCAACTGCTTCTATCTTCTCACCCAGATAGTTGTTTTTAAACTGATCCTTGTTTTTTTTATTCCATTTTTCACATCGTCTTCGGTGTTGCTCATTCATGCAACCAGGAGCACCACATGTTTTTTGACGTCCCTTTTGGCGCACATCCGGCTGAAACCACTTTCTGCAAATACAGCAGGGTCGTTTTCCACGTGAGTTTTTTGCCATTATATTTTCTCCAGAGTTCAAATCCGGACAAAATATAAGGATTGAAACTAATTTTGTTTTGAATAAGCGGCGGGTTTATGGGCGGGTTAGCGGGATATTATTTGTTTTTTATTTGGCAGAGTATGGCGGCGGGGTAATCTGCGTTACAATATTTTGCCATTAATATTGGGGTAAGGCGTTACAATATTTGCATCTTAGCATGCAGTTAAGTGCGGGCCGTGTTTTTTATATATAAGTTGATTATCTGTGTGATGAATGAAATTTACCCCAGACACAAGATATTGTGCTTGCCGATGATGCTAAAAGCTCAAGACTGTTAATAATAGTCAGCTCCCCGAAAACACTGATCAATCCAGCAGATAAATAGACATAGTCTACCGTTTGAAATGTCCAAGATACCGATACAAATCAAAACTATTTTCAGTTCAAAATTGAATTAAAGATGATGCAAGTATTCTTGAGTTGGCGCTACTTATAAAATTGATTTTATGAAATGTCTTTACAGTAATTTGAAATGTTGATATGCGATTGGAATGAACAAATCAGTTATCTCTAACGGCTTTCCAAATTGGTTAACCGAGTGGTTGGAAGCACAGAAAGTTCCTTTATGGGGAGCAGCAGACCTTAAAGATTTTCACACCCCGTTAGATCAATCAGGAAAAAAATATCCATTTGCTATTTCATTTGTGATCCCCATGAATCCAAAGATAATGGCCAGTATTCAGAAAGGCCCAAATCAAGAATATGCTGACGAGTATGTCAGGGTGAATAAGCATATAAATGAATTATCAACAGCTTTGGCTGCTAAAATCTTAGAAAAAAATTTTCAATCCAAACCGTTAGCTGCATCGGTTCGAACTGACACAGTTAACATTAAAGGAGATTTTCCTCAAAAAACAGCGGCTACAAGAGCTGGTTTGGGATGGATTGGGCGACATTGCCAGCTTATTACACGTCAATTTGGTTCTTGGGTCAGATTGGGGACCGTTTTTACCGATATTGAGCTCCCATGTGGGCCTGCAATAGAAAAAGACTTTTGTGGTAAATGCAAACGTTGTGTTGAGGCTTGTCCAGCAAAAGCGTTGAAAGGTAATCAATGGTATCCTGGTTTGCCTCGTAAAGAAATTTTAGATGTGCGGGCATGCGATAAATGGAAAAAAAAGAACTACTTCCGATTTCATAAAGGACATAATTGTGGTATTTGTTCATCCGTGTGTCCTTATGGATTAAAAGTATTAAAAAAAAGTTCGGATTAGAGGCGTTTACTACTGGCTATAGTCCAAATCCTCATTGTTTCTTATATTTCCTCGAATCTTTAAGGGTCACATCTTGGATATCAGGATCATTATTTGCTTTAAGTTTTAAAAAAATCAAATTTGGATTCCCAATAAAATCTTTCAATTGACCACCTAAAACCATTGTTTCCACCCAAGAAGGAATTGTCCAATGATAGGATTTTTTTCCATCTATCTCTGTTTCTTCATAGACTTTAAGACCCTGAGTTATTGGTAAAATTTCTTTCTCAAGTTTCTTTCCAAAATCATTATAATTAATCCATAAAATGATTTCATAATCAGGTAATTTCAAATCAAACATATCAATCATTCCCTTTAAAACTCATCATGCTTAATATCTCCAGCTCCATAATCCCATGTCATATCTGAACAAATAACTTCAAACCATTCTTTAAAAATTTTATAGGTTCTTTTCTTTGGCCAATCATTGGGGTCCACCATCCAGGATTCGAGTTCTTCTTCAAATACAATTTTATATATTTTTTTCAAGTAAGTTTCATAATTGAATTCATCATATTTATCGGGGATTAAAATTGTTGTCGCATGGGGAGTGTCATATTTTTCTGCATCATCAAAACTATTCGCCCAGTCAATGTATGGTTGTTTTGGGGTTATGGTTATTGATGTTCTGTTTATGGGTTTCAATTTTATAGCTCTCCCCGTTTTTTCTGACTTTCCTCTGAATGGGGCATGCTCAATGGAATATCTGGAAATCCTGCAAGCATAATCATATCATCCTCGTAATTCACATATCCTTCAAAAATGTATTCGTTCCAAAAATATTTATTTTTTCCATATTTCATAAAGAATTCATATGCTTTTATTCTGTCTTTTTGACTCTTTTCTCTAATATTCCTATCAAAAAATGTTTCCCAGTCCTCAAGTTTCGCTGAAGACCCTATATCACCATCTAAGTCTATAAGAATATACGGAGTTGTAAAAGCAACAGAGTACCCATAATTTAATTCTGGGAATGGTACTGGCATTAAGCGGACATACCATATTTCATTTTCTTTACCTTCATAACCGGCTGGAACAAAAACTTTTATTTCTTCACCAGTAATCAATTCTTCTAAAATCACATATCGATCAATGTTACCCCTATGAATAAAAATCCCCATCCTTGAATTTTGCATACACTCAATAATTTTGATCAACCCCTGGTCTGCCTTTAAATTCTTTAACAGATCAATAATGACAGTTCCAAATGATTCTTTTTTAATTCCAACACTCAAATCAAAAAATCCCCAACAGGTAAAATAAGATTGTGTAAGAGGACTTTGGGGAGGGGATGAAGGCAAATAAATATCATCTGCTTGATCGAGTGTGCCTGTTAATTTCGATAAAGATTTCAAATCAGCTAATTGCTCGACAAGGACTGAAACTCTGTTTTGAGCATAAATATAAATTGCGTGAAGAGAATCATGATCTGAAAGTTGTTCTTCAGTGGCTACTGATTTTTCAAGATCATCAGTGTATATTTTTGCTTCTTTTAACTCTTCAAATTGAATAATTTTTTGATTCTTTGCTTTTTTAAGTCCTGCAATGACTTTTTTAGATATCGGTCCCATTATCAATTCCCATTATTTATCTGATAACTTCCATCCAGACGTTCCCACATCGAAATTATAAGTAATATTAATCAAACCCACTTAAACTTTTTATAATTCAAATTGATTCAATCTCTTTCTTCAAAAGCTCATCATATAAACGATATCCCAATCTTTTATCCAAAGATCCTCCATCGGCATCAAATAGATCAGTAAATGCTAACTGACAGTTTTTATCTTGAAACTTAAAATTTCTAAAAGGTTTTTTATCATTAGTATCCAAGCTCGTTTTTGGATAGAGGAGGATGCTGAGATCAGAATCATAATGAAGATTATAAACAAACATCTGCTTTAAATCATCATCAGATGGTGTTTTAGATTTTAAAACTTTCCACTTAGTATCAATTACAAAATTATCTGATTCAGTTTCAATGACAATATCTGCTCTGAGACCCCGTGTTTCCCAGAAGGGTTGTCTATTTTGTCCACGGACTTTTGTAATAGGAATCTTTGTATCATTCTGCAATACTTTCAATTTTCTATAAATATAATTTTCATACAACATATTCATATCAAACATAATGGCCAAAACATCTTCTTTACCGCCCTTGAGATCAGGAGAATATTTAAGGATGATAAGTTTTGAAAGAGTAACTGCATATTTATAGCGCTCTGAATTTCGACTATATTGGAGAGTTTTAAACCATGAACTGGTGACATTTTTTTCTCTAACATCTTCAAAGTCCAACAACAATTTTTTTATTCTAATTAAATACTTGGGATTATTCGATAACCTTTCAAGCGTGATTAATGCTTTTAATAGGATCTGATTGAATTTATTGTTCTCATCATAAATTTTATGCTCAACAAAAAATTTTTCCTTATGCAGATAGTTTTTTAAGGTGTGTTTTGTAAAATTGATTTTCCCTTTAACCTTGTTAAGATTTTCGGATATATTTCGATAGGATTTAACCAACCCCTGTCTGACAATTTTTTCTGTTTCTGTCAGAAATGCTTCATAATATAAATCAAGGATTGAAGCTGATTTTAATTTTAATTTGGCATTTGATATAGAACTCAATTTAATCAATTTACATTCTTGAAGCATTGAAATTAGTGCATCGTGCCATTTACCTTTTGATTCTTCATTATTATCTTTGGAATCAGCTTTTGGTAAAATTTCAATGGTCAAATTTTTAACCTGGATTACACCCACATAATTTGAAAACTTGATCCTTTTATGACCAACAGAATAATACTTTTCACCCGTTTTATATCCATAATTTTTTAAAGCATTAAAATGACGCTCACTAAACTTGTTGTCACTATTGACCTTAAGTACCTGATGCTCAAAAATTTGTATTATATTCTTATTCATAAATTTTTTTAAAAGTATCTAATGTCCAAGTATCAGATGACACCAAACTGAAAACAGGTTTTTCATCATAATCTTCAAAGTCATCGTAATCTTCAGTTGCAATAAAGGTTACTGGCTCCACTTTTTTCTCAATAAAACCTTTTCCCAGGACAAGCATTATTTTCCCCCAATCGCCATAAAAATACTCTTGTAGCAATGGTAAGATTCTATTTGAGAATATCATCTTGAGCTCTTCTAATGGATTCTTTTGATCAAGAATATTCATAAAATATGAATGGCCAATACAATAATCCTTATCCAAAAGTTTTTCGATCCGGTTATTAATCACTGATAATAATTTTTCCAAATTTATCCCTTCACAAGCAAACTCTTCCTGGGATAATTCTGCTGGTTCAGGATTCATCTCCAAAAATGAAAATCTTCTTCTAAGAGCATTGTCCAAAGCTTCTACACTTCGATCTGCAGTATTCATTGTCCCAATGATATATAAATTTTTAGGAACCCCAAATTCAGTTTTAGAATATGGTAAAACAGCCGGAATAAAATTTTCACATCCTTTTCGTTTATCCTCTTCAATGAGGGTTATCAGTTCACCAAATATATTTGCAATATTTCCCCTGTTAATCTCATCAATGAAAATTGCATAATCTTTATCAGGGTCATTTATAGCTTTATTGACAATGTTTTTAAAAATTCCATTTTCAATATGATAAGTTACTTCCTGTGATTCTATATCTTCGTCATTTTTCACCAGCTTAGGTTTAATCCCTTCAATAAAATCTTCATAACTGAATGATTGATGGAATGTGGTGAATACATATCTTTTTTTAGATTCAGTTTGAGGTGTGAATTTTTTATATTCCCCTAAAACATCGTAAAAATCAGGCGTTTCAACTTTTGCTATCTCTTCATCAATTGTCCAGGTTGACTGAGTATCCTTTTCAAAAAATTGGGGATTATGACGTTTTTTTGTATTTACGTTCGGACAATCATCTTTAGTATGTCTTTGTAACCACATCCAAATTGAATTTTTTATAGTTTTGTCTTTCGAATCTATCATTTTAGCTTGTAATAAAGGGTGATTATATATTTCTTGTACTTTTGCCTTTTTTATATCAAGCAATACAACACTTATTACTTGCCACCATAATATATCTTGGACCAAATCCTCACAGAATTCTTCTTTTGTCTGGACGGATTGCTCATCTGTAAATTGTTCGAAAAATTCATTCTTGAGACGATAAGTTTTCCCCGTACCAGGCGGGCCATAGATTATGGTATTAAGAGGTAATTGAATTTTTGGTTCTTCACCGTTTGATAAGGGTGGTTCGTTTTCACCAAGACAAAAAATTATATCAAGGGTTTGTGGTTCAAGTTTATTCTGCTTCCTAAATGAAATTAGCTGAGAATTATATTTTAAATATGATTTTGGAGTTTTTCTGGGTAATGAGATTTTTTTTATTTTTTTTAAACCCTCTTCCATTTTTGGAAGCCAAATATTAAATTTTTTAGAATTTCTTAAATATACAGACCTCGGAAATGCTACGAATACAAAATCGGTGAAAAGCCTATCAATAGGCGTATTAAGTTAAATTAGATCGATTTATTGGACACTCGCTTTGTGATTTTCTAAAAAATCAATATATTGTAATTTTTATTTATAATTTTATTTCATTTTTCTACAATTATGATAGACTCGTTCAAAATTTATATTGAAGAATTATGATAATGAAACAAAATTTGTTCCCCGAAATGACAAAGAAAAATGATCCCAACATTAAAATGATTGGCGAAAAGCTATCTTTGGTATTCAATAAAAGAAATAAAAAGAGCGTTACGCTTAAAAATCAGGATGTCATAATAAGAAAGGTGGATCTTTCTGACCGTACAGCCAAAAAACTGCTTGTTATTGACGCAGTTGAACTTGGCGCAACAAAAACATTATTGGCCAAGGGTCTCAATATCAGCAGGCAGAGCATACATAATTATGTAGAGAGCAAAAAAAGATTCGGTGTAGAGGGGCTTTTAGGAGGCTACAACCCCAATATGGGGAAAAATCTTGCTGAGTGTCGCCAACAAACACAGTCCAAACGCATACAAGGCGGCAAGGCTGTTATATTGGCAGAAGAAAGAAAAGCCAGGCGGATCGAAGATCTTCAAAAACAGATGACGATTGATTTTGAATTTGATGAAAAAAAGGTTTCCGGAGATGAGCTGCTTTTCAGCACCAAGCATGATTGGGAATTCACACGATTTGCAGGTGTGTTCCCTTATTTGATCATTCTGATCAGCAACAATCAATGGTTGAAACTGATAATGAGTTATTTCGAATCCGCATATAAAATATTCATGATTTTTCTTTTGATGGCGGCTCGTAATATCAAGTCCATAGAGCAGCTTAAAAATGTAAATCATAAAGAAGCCGGGCTTATACTTGGCATTAAATTTCCCCATGTAAAGGGTGCCTGGAAATGGTTTTATGTTGCCTGTAATTTGAGACGGTCTGCATTCCTTTGTAAGTCCTATTTCAAGCATCAACTTGTGCGTGGACTGGTCAGTGGATGTATTTGGTTTGCGGATGGACATTTGCTTCCATACACCGGGAAAAAGAAGGTCCATTCCGGTTATAACACACAGCGAAAAATGATGATGCCCGGGCAGACCAATATGGTCACATGTGACATGAGCGGCCGTATTGTTGACTTCCAGATCCAGGAAGGTAAAGGAGATCTTAAAAAGCATATTGTAGAGTTGAAAAGAGAGTGGGAGCAGCAACTAAAAGAAATTCCCGTCATGGTATTTGACAGGGAGGGGTATGGTGCACCATTCTTTCATTCACTTGTTGAAAATCAGATACCTTTTGTTACCTGGGAAAAACATGTTGACTCGAAAAAACTCATGGAGCTGGATGATGATAAATTTACTGAAAAGTTTGAGTTGAACGGTAAAAAGTACAGTGCTTTCGAAGGAGAAAAAAAATTTACCCTTGAGCAAGGTGATCAAACACATACCTTTGCCCTACGGAGGATTTTTCTCTGGAATAAAACATCTAACCGAAGAACATGTGGCCTTGCGTGGGATGCCGGAAACTCAACAAGCACAGTTCAATGCGCACAAGCTGTCCTAAATCGCTGGGGGGCTTCGGAAAACACATTTAAACACATCCAGAGCAAACACCCTTTTCATTATCATCCAGGTTTTAAAACGATGAACAGTAATAAGCAACTGATAGCAAATCCTGACATCAAATCCATTGAGAAAAAAATTAAGGCTGTCCGCAAAACACTGGATAAAAAACACAAGAAGAATTCAAAGGCAAAGCCGGCATTTAATAAAGACGGGTCCATTAGAGAAAACAGCGTGAAAGCACGTTTGGAGCGAGAGATCATTCAACTGGAAGCAGAATACGAAAAACTTCTTGCCAAAAAAAAGAAATTACCTGAAAAGGTTGATGTTTCAACCCTTGAAGACTATAAATCTTTTAAGAGGATCGATAATGAGGGGAAAAATCTGTTTGATTTTGTTACAGCTTCAGTATGGAATGCGCGTAAAGAATTGACGGATTGGTTATTTTGCCATTATCCACATGAGAATGAATATGTGGATTTATTTTATGCCATTACTCAGTGTCATGGCTGGATCAAAACCGAAACAGACAGGGTCGTTGTTCGATTGGAGCCACTGCAGCAGCCAAGCCGTCGAAAAGCACAAGGGCAATTTTGTAAAAGACTGACTGCGTTAAGCGTATATATCCCATCCGGAAAAATACTCCAGATTGAGGTTGGACCTTCTCCGATTTAAAATAGTGTCCAAAAAATTATGCCTTATATGGTGAATTATTCCGAGGTCTGAATATAAAAGTAAAGTTGGAAATCCAATACCCGCCCCTTCTAAATTATCTTTCCAGAAATCATTTAATATATCTGAAACGGACTCATCATTACAGGACCAAATATCCTTTGTCCATTTGTTAAGTTTATCAATGTCTTTGAGCATTTGCTTTTTATTATTTCCAGTAAAGCTCAGACCAAATCTACCAGAAGACTTTTTCCCATTCCAAAAATCTCTATTTGCTAATTTAAAAAATTCCTCCCACTCTTCTCGTGTAAATTTACAATCTTTCTCGTTTAATAAGTCCTTTGCAGTCTTTTCACTTTCTTGCCTGTATTGAATACGTTCGGGACTACAATGTATTTTAATAATATCTACCAACCATTCCTGCGAACCTTGTTTCCAATTCCAAGAATCAAATGAAATCTCATAAAATGGTTTGTCTGTTTTTCCCTTTAATTTATCGAGAATAGCTTGATATTCGGTAAAGGTGTTGAAGTTAGATTTAATCTGAAACTGTTCTTTAATATAAGGTTTCGTGGGACCATTTAGTGGGAAATATCTTTCAGGATCAATGTTAAACAAGGCTTCCGATAATTTTATTTTTCCAACACTCTTAATTTTTAATGCGCGATCGAACAGATCATTATCAATGTTATCCTCAAGTGCCTTAAAAAATAATTCCCAAAGAGTACTAATTTCAGTGTTGTTACTTTGAGATTTGAATGGGAATAAATGCAGCTTTAGTGCATTAACAGAAGGAATCCCTGAATCATCAGTTGGTGTATTTTTAAAACTTAATTTTTTTGCAAGTTTTTGAAGAAGTTCTATTCTCTTTTTAGGTCCATATTTATTTAGGTAACAAAAAAAAGTGAAGGGATCAATTTCTGAAAGTTCTATTGTTTTACCATCTTTATCTTGATCCTTAAAACCTTTGATACCAATCTCTTTAAGCAGATTGATCAATGATTTTTGATCATTTTTTTTATCTTTTAAATATGAAACGATTTCTTTGTAGGTTTCTACCCAGGTAAATTTTAATGAATTATCAGTCATATCGTTATTGCACCCCTCACAATGATAATTTCAGCTAAGATGTTGCAAAAAACTTTTCCTTTCCGTCCCTGTCGTCAAATAGGAGATGAGAAACCTTTCTCACACCCTCAGTTTTGCGAAATCCTTTAATAAAGCTTGTTATATTTTTCTCTGAATTGATATTTGAATTAGAATTCTGATTACCAAGACCTTTTCTGATTGCAGCCCGCTTCTCTTCAGATAGATACATCAAGTCTCCTTTTTCAGATTATTAAGAACATGAGACTACTTTGATTACTGATTTTATTACATTTGATAGAGGAGATTACAAGGAGTTTTCAACAACAGGAGTTTTCAATTGAGATAAACGTTGTTTCATGATAAAGCGATTTTAAGCTATTTGCAATTATTCCAAATTATAAACATGATGATGGAGTAACTATGAGAATTTCCGATGAAGATTTCATAAAGTTTTTAATCAAATATCAAAATATTAGGCATTATAAATTATCTAAAGGTTATCGTTATTTTTTTAAATTAATAAGCGCCCCGAATCCTACAAATCGAATGCAATACAATATTGAATTTGATGCTGACAATTGGGAAAAAAAGCACCATTGTCCAGCAAAATTATCAATGCAATTTTTAGATGACTTCAACTCGGGATTGAAAAAGCGAAGTGATTATAGAAATAAGACCGGAAGAAAAACATTATCTCGTAGAGGTGGCTATTTGCTTCAGGTTTTGCATGATATTGAAAATATTCAAAAAGCTGACGAAGAATTACTTCAAAATACTAATGAAAAACATATTACCTGGCACAGAAAATACACAAATCAAATAAAAAAAGCGACGGACACTTTGTTTAGGCAAAATGACGACCCATTTGATGGAATTGAGTTGTATTACGATTTGTCAGGAATTAATTGGAAAAGGGAAAAAGTAACAAAGAAGGCAATTGTTTGCTTCTCAAGAGATTCAAATGTATTAGTTTTCATTCCGCAAAAAGCAGTTAATGAAAATATTTTTCGACCTTTTTTTATAAAATATATTGAAGGATACCGTTTAGAAAAAAATTATATGCAGTATTCTTATGCGGACAAAAAAACTCCTATGAAAACCAGAATCAATTTGAAATTTAAAATACATCAGAACAAATTGTTGGTTAGTTTGACTGCTAAAGCAAGGTTTAAAAAATCCCCAATTAAACTCATGCTACTTCCTTCTGATTATTGGCCCAAGATACAGTTCGGCAATAGCAATCCAGTAAATAAAATTATTGAGACCATCTTTCACTTAAATCAAAAATTATCTTCATCTGAAGGTATACAGAAAATGGTTTAAACATAAAACGAACTATTGCATCGAAAGACCTATCATTCCACCTTATTTATATGGTAACGGGTTTGCTTGGGACGATTAAAAAAATATTTGGGCATAAGGAACAAACTGGACGGGATATAATGAACATGCCTGATGCTTATGTTGATAATAAAATGATTTTGGATCAAAGAGTTTTGCTATCTAAAATCTTAAAAATTAAAACCAATTAGATCAAGAATCGTTTCAAAAGTTTTTACAGATTTATAATCATATCCATAATAATAACCTGGAATTTCATCGCTATTACCTCTGATATGTCCTTTGACAAAAGTATATTGTATCTCAGGGTATCCAATCCCTTGTAAGTTTATTCCGAATTGATCTGCCTCAACAATTTTTTCGAAACTTGGTTTTTGTCCAGCAGGTAATTTGCGTCGAAAAGGATCTACAAATATTGAATGTTCATCAGATGAGACAGTGGTTTCGGATATATTGTTAGTTTTTGAAGAGTTTTTCAATCTTGGTATATACTTTTTCTTTTTCTGATAACCATGTTTCTTTTTTGTTTTTCCAGTTAAAGGACCTCTTAAGTTTGATTTAAAAGTATTTCTGGTAATTGGAATAATAAGATCTGCATAATATACAATTGTAGCGAGATTAAAAAGTAGTTGATATTGGTTTGGGAAAAGGTCTTTTAATTCTCTTTGTATCCTGAGGTTGCCATTTCCATTAATTGAACAGTGAAAATTAACTCCAAACTTCATTATAAAATCGACCCCTACTTCGGGTGGAATGAAGCCTGATTGATTAAATTGGAATTTATCAATCCCTATCCTTCTCAATGCACTAACTAAAACCTCGACAGGATATGATTTGTCTTTAGAAAGAGCAAAATTTCTTTTTATTGAGTTTATATCTTTCCATTTGATATTAATAAATTTTTTAATGTCATTTTTGTGTAAATTCAGATTCTCCGAAGCCTTTTTGAAATCAATGGTTTTCAACTGATCCATAATTGATTGTTTTAGTTTAATAATATTGGATTTTTCATATAATTCATGGAGAGTATTATTATTGGTACCACTGGATGGTTCAGTAATATTATTTTCATTCTCGATCTCGTTATTTGTCTTTTGTTGGCCTCTGATTTGCTCACATTCTAAAAGAAATTTTTTGTGCCTTTTCTCAAGTTTTATAATAAGTTTTTTTTGTCTTTTCTCAAATGCTAAATGGTTTTTTGTTTTTCTTTTCTCATGTTCTAAAATATGTTTTTCCCACTTACTACGGTCAGGATTAAATTCTCCATTTAACACTTTTTTCGCTAAATACTTCATTTCCTTAGAATATAGATAAGATGCAATTCTTTCACGAGTTTCCAAAGATAGTGGTTCTTTTTGTTTATTTTTCTTTTTTCCCAAAATAATCCTCAAATCATACTAATAAAGGGTGTTGAAATCGGTAGTCTGAAAAACCGAATAAATATAATAAATTCAATCATTTGTGTTGAAAAAACCTCTGTTTTAGTGTATAGTCTTTTAAGAGACCAATCAAAAAAAACAACACA
>Ga0233431_1000403_pt1 | contig 98308 bp, 79 predicted proteins | sample SI_118_April2016_FD_179867 | JGI IMG/M metagenome (GOLD analysis project Ga0233431, IMG submission 179867) | Seawater microbial communities from Saanich Inlet, British Columbia, Canada - SI_118_April2016_200_MG | ecosystem: Environmental > Aquatic > Marine > Inlet | place: Canada: British... | reverse complement strand
AATTGAAAATTGCGAATGTGAGGAAGAAAAAAGGAACAGATATTTGCAGCGTTACCATCATTGTCTTCATGAAGGAGGCACCTGAAATACGGGAAGCAACCGCAGCTACCAGTGAGGTTGGCGGCGAGTATTCGGATATTACCGCTATGAAGAACAAGAAGAAATGCGCTACCCAGGGGTTGATCCCCATTTCTGTCAAAGGTGGAATGAGAATCACGGCTGAGAGGATATAACAGGCCGACGGCGGTATTCCTAAGCCTAAAAAGACCCCGATTGCAAACGCCACTCCCACAAGGGCCACCACATGAAATTCTCCGATGGTCGCCAATAGCGCCATCAGCTTAATCATCCATCCACTAACCACGAACATATTTACCATCACCCCGAGCATGGCGAGCAACAGAATGAGCGGAGCGGTGACCCCGGCAAATGCCTCTACGGCCTGGCGCAAACACCTAACCCACTCTTTTATTTTATCTAAAATCGTCCCAGGATGGAAAACCATGCGGAGGATGGACGAGGTGATAAAGAGACCCATGGCAATCATGAGTGCGGCTCTTGATGCTTCATACCAAAGCACACCCATCAAATAGACCAAAATCCCTATGAAGACAAAGAAGACCGCCGTGTTGAGCACGTCCATTCGGGAAAATTTTTCGATAATGGATTCCGCTCCTAAATCTGTCCTGCTTCCCTTTCCCCGTATAAAGCGCGTTGTGAAGAGGTAAACCGACAGGGATATGATACCAAAGAAAATGAGCGCCGGTGCCCATCCTCGCGCGATAACCTCGAAATAAGTCACGCCCAAAAAGTCAGCCATGAGGAAACCGGCTATTGCCATGACGGGCGGCATGAGCAGGCCCCCCAGCGAAGAAGACGCTTCCACAGCACCGGCGTGAAGCGCGGGGAACCCTGCTTTTTTCATCAACGGTATGGTGTACTGCCCGGTTATGGCCGCATTGGCCGCTCCCGATCCACTGCAGGTGGCAATGGCCATGGAAGTCACCACCGCCGTCTGCGGAATAAGGTTTCTACGTTTTGCAAATATCCCGGTAAACGTTTTGACAATAGATTCCTGAACACCAAACCCTTGGGCAACACCCAAAAATATAAAAAAAGCCGCGATAATACCGACGCCGGTTTGCGAATAAGTTCCAAACAGACCCAATGTGATCTCAACGGAAGAAGAGGTGATGACCCTTGTCCATGAGACGCCGGGATGACCGAGCATGCCCGGGAAAATAAACCCGTAAACGGAATAAAACATGAGAAACAAGATGAGATAGAAGAGTAAACCATGTTCCCGTCTGGTATATTCGAGAATTAGACCCAGTGTCATCACTGCTACGATCTTGTCAGCGGTGTTATAGAAACCCGCTCTGTCGTAAATGAGGGCGTCAAAGTTCACTCTCAAGTAAATTGAGCAATAGATGCACATACAGATGTATAGGAAGGCTATGATAATATTGGGTTTAAGGCCCAGACGTGGATACGGCAGCACTCCGGTTACAAAGGAATTCAAGACCCATAACACATATGCCAGTGGAACGACGGTTACGGCAAGGAGCATTGTTCCGCCCAATCCGGTCGTGAAATAATGCAGCGAAAAAGCTAAATATACGATCGTTGCTATTAGATAGCAGGGGACGAAGAATTTTCGCATTTCGGTCAAAGGATTTTCTCCACCCGGCACCGGATCATTTCCCATCTGTTAACCCCTTCCTGACGGTATGACATAAAAAGAGTGAACTTACCCCATATTGATATTTCATAAGGGGTAAGCCCACTATCATAAAGCCCTAACTACCTTATGGTTTCCCAAAAAGAAGTTCAGCGTGCTTTATTTGGCTTTAACTTGAGCTTTCACTTTCTCTATGGCCATGGCCACCGTCCCTTCATCAGCTATGACCCAGGACGGGTCCCATTGGCCCTTCTCCTTCAGGAATTTCGCCAATCCGGGATGTACCGGAACCTCGGGTATGCTGTTGATCCCCTTAACCTGGAATCCGGCGAAGTCTGCGGCCAGTGGTCCGAAACCGGGGTCCAGCTTAAGCAGTGCAGCCGTATTGGCTTCAAATACTTTGAGCGATTTATAAACAGCCTCGGTCGAAAAATTGAGCCCGGCGTGGTAACCGAAGTAAAAAGGCACACCCCAGAGTTCGTCCACGCCCAGGTCTCTCGTATACGCCTTCTTCATGTTGATTTTCGCCGGCGTAAAACCTGCCGCTTCAAGCTTCTTCCTCTGGCCTGGGGTTGGGTTCACTCCCAGCAGGGGACTGGCCACATCCAGCACCTTGATCCAGCTGGCCAATGCCACCAGAGACGTTGTGTAGGCTGCCGTGGCGTCTATGGTTCCCGCTTTCAGAGCGCTCGCGACCTTTGTGGCATCAACTTCCACGTGGGTGACATCCAGGCCATTGATATCTTCCATGGCTCTGTGGATGTTGATATTGTTCATGTACCCCGACTTCGTCATGTAGATTTTCTTACCGTCCAAATCCTTCCAGGACTTAAATTTATCTTTGTTCTTCGGTAAAGTCAGTATATGGGTTTCCATGGTGTAGGCCCAGAAGGACTGCACCGGCATCTGCTTTACATTGGGTTCAAAGCCCTTAAATGGCTTAATAAACGCGTACAATTTTCTAAATCCCGGCTCGGCCAGGTATGTGGTTTCGAGGTCACCCACTAAAAAGTTCTTGATGCTAGCGGTGGTGTTAGCGAACGGGTAAACGGTAACGTCGTAATTCGGCATACCCCTTCGCAAAAAATCCGCCATAAAAGCGGATACTCTATAACCGTAACCACTTGGATTAGCCGTCCCCCATCTCCACATTGTTTTATCGCCTGCCGCCGCGGGGCCTGGCAAAACAAATACCGATAACAACAGCACAGCCAATCCTAAAATCAATGCCAACCTAAGTTTTTTCATACTTATCTCCTTTTATTTTGTGCATGATTTGAATCTTAGTGTCCCTAACGATCGATATCTGTAAGTACCACCTCCCTCCCCATATTAAACCCTTCCCATATAAACTGGTTCCACCCGGATCAAGAATAGATAATGATAAAGAAATTTTGTATCATGTAATAAATTCTGAAGTCAATTTTTACTTTTTTTCAGGCGGCGCGGTAACCACCTTTTCCTCAATGAGTTTTCCGATTTCCTCCCTGTCCATACCCAATTGTTGGCTGAGAATCATATCCATGTGTTCCCCCAACAGGGGCGGCCGAAGCCTTGCCGACGGTGATGATTCTGAGAACTTGTATGGAAACCCCAGCTGGGGAATTTCTTTTTCAATGGGGTGCGGCATGGTAAACATCATGTCACGGGCCTTTACATGGGGGGCGGCGAACACTTCATCCATGTCAAGGATCGGCCCGCAGGGAATGCCGGCCTCCTCTAACAGCTGCAGCCACTCCTGGCTGGTTTTCTCTTTGATTTTCCCTTCAAAAAAAGGCATGATTTCATGGCGATGCCGAACCCGGTCATTATTGGTGGCAAACCGCGGATCGTCGATGAGTTCCTCAAGCCCCAGAACCTGGCAAAACTTGGAATACATGGGATCGCTGGTGGCCGCTACCTGAACCCAACGTCCGTCGGAAGCCATGAAAGCTCTGGCCGGCACCCGGTGAATATGGTCCAGACCCCAGCGTTCCGGCGGTTTTCCGGTGGCAAAATAATCCATGGCCATAATGGTCAGCCAGCTGATGACGCCGTCATAGAGTGAGACATCGATATATTGCCCTTTTCCGGTTTCAAGTCGGGATATATAGGCGGCTAAAATAGCGGTCACCGCGTGGGAGGCCGCCGTAAGATCTGTTATGGGGATGCCGATCTTAGCCGGCGAGCCGTCTCGTTCTCCGGTGATGGACATCAATCCCGTCATTCCCTGAACAATGGGATCGTAGGCCTTTTTGTTACGATACGGCCCGTCTTGGCCGAACCCGGAAATGGCGCAATAGATGATTTGGGGGTTTTCCTTTTTAAGGGTTTCGTAGTCGATCCCCAGTTTGGCAACCACGCCCGGTGTGAAATTCTCCACCACCACGTCTGACTCTGCCGCCAGCTTTAAAACGATATTTCTGGCCCGCTCTTCTTTCAGGTTCAGGGCAATGGATCGTTTGTTCCGGTTCAGGGCCAAAAAATAGGCACTCACCCCGTTCTTCAATATGGGGGGCCATGACCGGCTTTCATCCCCGTTGGGGGGCTCGATCTTTGTTACCTCCGCACCCAGGTCCCCCAGCATCATTGTAGCGAAGGGGCCTGATAACACGCGGGTGAAATCGAGGACTCGCATTTTTTTAAGTAGAGATTTGCCTTCCATTTTTTAGAGATCCTATGCAGGGTAAAAGATGAATAAAAGGGGATCCTAAAGCGGCAAGCCGCAGTTTAAAGTTTTAGGTTTAAAGTTTTAGGTTTTTCAGTCAATGAACTTCTTGTTTTTTGTGACAGAAAACCAGGTACTAAAAAGGTGATCCCCAGGAGAAAAGCCATACCATTCCGGACTATTTTCGGAAATTGAATTTCTTTTTGAATATGGATCTTGCGATCATATTCTTCTGCGCCTGGGTGGTGCCGCCGCCGATCTGAAACATGCGGACATCCCGGAACATCCGCTCCAGGGGCAGAGACTGCGAGTACCCGGCGGCACCGAACATCTGGAGGCTTTCGCTCACCACATCCAAGGCCGCGTGTCCGGTATAGGCCTTTGCCATGGAGGCTTCATCCATAAAAGGCAGTCGGACGTTATTGGGCAGGTCCCTGGCATTGCAGGCCGCCTTGTAGATCAGCAGGCGGGCGGCGTTCAACTCCATTTCCGCGTCCGCCATCATCCACTGTAACCCTTGAAATTCAGAAATCGGGCGGCTGAAGGCGGTTCTTTTTTTCATATATTCAACGGCTAAATCGTGCGCCCCCTGGGCCAAGCCCAGGGCCACAGCGCTGGCGCCCACGCGCTGGCCGTTATATCCGTTCATCAGTTTTTTAAAGCCTTCGTTGCCATCCCCTTTGACCACCACGTTTTCGGCAGGCACCATACAGTCGTTGAAAATCAGCTCCGTCTCCGGGATCCCCCTTAAGCCCATGGCTTTTTCCACGGTACCGAAGGTAAAGCCCTTGGTCCCCTTGTCCACCAATATGCCGCCGATGCCCAGATCCTTGCCGTCCTCGATGAACCGCACGTAGATAAGGTTTGAAACCGATATGCCGCCGCCGGTGATCCAGTGCTTTGTGCCGTTGATGATATAGCTGTCGCCATTTTTTTCAGCAGTGGCAGCAAGGTCGGTCAGGGCGGTACCCGCTTCCGGTTCTGTCATACCGATGGCAGGCTTGTCCCCATCTTCCAAAATTCTCCGGGCCACAAGCTTGCGTTGCGCATCGGTTCCGTAGGCCATGACGCAGCCAAGGGCACCCATGTTGGTTTCAACGATCACACGGGCGGTGACGCCGCAATATTTTGCTGTGGTTTCGATTGCCAAAATCGCATCAATGAGGGGGCTTCCCTGACCTCCGTAAGCTTCAGGGATGGTCATTCCCAAAACGCCCAATTCCTGGAGCTGGTGGATGTTTTCCCAGGGGTATTCATGGTTCTCATCCCAGCGGGCTGCCTTTTTGGCGAACACATCTCTCCCGACTTCATCAAGAGAGGCGACGATTTGTTTTTGCTCTTTGGTAAGTTGAAAATCCATAATTCAGAACTCTCCATTCATGGTCTTGCGCATTTATTTTTTGCCGAGACCCTTAATCAATGCTGTTTTACTTTCTCAAAAAACCGGTCTTCTATTTCTTCCCTCTTGAAACGATTCAGCACAACGGGTCTTTGCGTCAAATCCAGCTCCAATCCGTCCCCTTTTTTCTGATATATGTTTTTTAACCAATCCTCGTTATCGGTCTCGGGGAAATCATCTCTGTAGTGGGCACCCCGGCTCTCCTCCCGGCAGTGCGCCGAACTTACGACCATCCTGCATACGGTAATCAGGTTGGTCACATCGATGATGTTGTTCCATTCCATATTGTATTGAGCCATATATCTGTCTGCCACATGGGCGCTATCAATCTTTTCTAAGAGTTCGTCCAGCCGACCCGCCGCCTCTTTCAGTTTGTCTCCGTTACGGACCAGACCCGCTTTCTCCCACATTAGATTTTCGATTTCATCCCGAATTTCATAGACATTCTCTCCCGAGCCTGACAAAAAGGGCTTAAGCCAGCGCATTCTTATCTTTTCAGCCTGCGAATCCTCATGGGGATGCATATCTTCTTCTAATGCCAGGGCCGCAGCCACGTCTCCGGCCCTCCGGCCGTACACGGTTGAATCGCATATCCCGTTACCACCAAGCCGGTTGGCCCCATGAGTTCCGCCCGCGTCTTCGCCGCATACCAGCAGCCCCTTCAAATTGGACTGACATTGGGTGTCTACTTTGACACCACCCATCTGGTAATGGGCTGTGGGGGTCACTTCGACCTTTTCCCTGGCCAGATCTTTTCCGATATCTTTGACCCGTTCTACCATACCCGGAAATGTTTTCTCAACAAAGTCGGCGCCCAGATGGCTCACATCAAGATATACGGCACTGTTTTCCGTCCCCCTTCCCGCCATGATCTCCATAAAGCTGGACCGAGCGACCCTATCCCGGGTCGATCTTTCCTGGCGCTCAGGATCGTATCGTTTCATGAAACGTTCGCCCAAGCCGTTAAACAGGTTGGCCCCGGCGCCCCTTAGTCCTTCTTCAAGGAGGCTACCATTCAGGCGGGATTTTCCGGCAATCAAGCCTGTTGGGTGAAACTGGACCATTTCCATATCGACAAATTCAGCCCCGGCCCTGAAACACATGGCCATGCCGTCGCCGGTCTTGTCGAAAGATGGGGCTGAGATTTTGTACATGGATGCACAGCCCCCTGTGGCAACTATGGTGACCTTGGCGTTCACGACAAAAATCTCTCCGGTCCTGATATTGGAGAGTACGGCCCCCACGATTCGCGTTCCATCCTTGGAGCGCAACAAATCAAGACCACGGGTCTCTTCAAATACCGTGATCTCCCGGGCAAATATCTGATCGGTCATTCGGCTGATGATCTGTATCCCTGTCAGATCAGCCACGTGCACTGTCCGGTCAAAGGACTGGCCTGCAAAGGGTTTCTGATGAATCTTTCCGTTCTCAGCCCTGTCAAAGAAACATCCGACCTTGACCTCCAGATCATGAACCGTCTTGGGGGCCTCACTCACCAAAGTCCAGGCTAAATCCTGATTATTGATGAATCCTCCGCCCTTAAGGGTGTCGTTAAAATGCTTTTCCAGAGAGTCATTTTCATTCAGGACCACATTGAGCCCACCCTGTACCATCCTGCTGCATCCACATTTTCCGATCAATCCCTTGGTCGCCATGGTGATCTTGAGACGAGGATTGCTGTCGTAAGCGCGCAGGGCGGCAAAGAGCCCTGCGCCACCGCTACCAAGGATCAGTATGTCGGTCTTTATGACTTCCACAATGCATTCACTCCTTCTCGACGTCCTTTATTTGAATATGCCGAATTTTTTCAGCACGCAACGCCGCTTCAAGTTTTGAATAGACCGGGTAGGAACGATGTTCTTGGGGCAGGCTTCCGCACAGTTGAACTGTGTGTGGCACCGCCAGACCCCGTATGATCGATCCACGACCTTTAACCTTTCAACCCGGATCGCGTCCCGTTTGTCGGCAATCAGCGTGTAGGCCCGGTTAAGGGCGGCCGGCCCTAAATATTCCTTGTTGGTCGCCACCATGGAGCAGGCTGAATAGCAACAACCGCAACTGATACAATCCAGCATGTCATCGATGAACTCCCGTTCATTTGAGTCGGGTCTGACAGTGACGGGCTCACGGATCTCTTTCTTGGGCAGGTAATAGGGTTTGATTTTCTTCCATTTTTCAAAAAACGGCTCCATATCCACCACCAGATCGCGAATGATAGGGAAGTTGGGCAGCGGCATAATGGTTATGTCTTGGGTTTTTAGCGCAGACACTTGAGTTCTGCAGGCCAACCGGGCCCTTCCGTTGACGTACATGGCACAGGAACCGCACATGCCGATACGGCAGGAAAACCTGAAAGAGAGAGAGCGGTCCATGTAGTTCTGAATATGCATGACCACATCCAGTATGGCCATATTATTGAAAACAGGCACTTCAAAATTATCGTATTTGGGGGCAATGTCACTTTCAGGGTTGAAACGAAAAACTTTGACATGTAATAGGTCTGGCATTTTTTCTCTCCAAGAAATAGACTTTTCCCGAGGCCCTAAAGCGAACAGATCGTGTAAAAGAGGCCGAAAATTCCAAAACCCACAAAACCCAATCCCATGGCGACAAGGAGTCCGAGCACAACAAGTTTTTCTTTTTTCCCGGAATCGAAGTCGAGGAAAATAGAGTATAGGCCGTACAAGGCATGATAAAGGCCGAAGATCAACAGCAGGATATCGAGTGAGATGAAAACCGGTGTCTTAAGACGGACCATGATGTCGCTGTAATTGAGGGGCTCTCCGGCATTGGAAAAGTGAAGAAATCCTATATGCAATCCCAAGGCAATGACTAAGATAACGGCGCTGATTCTCTGCAAAAACCACGTCCAGGCATGCATGTGCTGATCCCCTTAATGACTGAGTTTTAGGGCAATGGACCAAAACCATAAAATGGCCGCTGCGCCCATGAATATCCGAAATATGTTTCTTTGGCTGCTGATGGATATGCCTATTCCCATATCAAACAGCAATATGCGAATACCGTTGAAACCGTGGTAAAGTACCGCTCCGAGCAGCATGATATCAAGCACCTCGAAAACAGGATTGCCCATGAGCACCGATAGGGTCGCATCAAAATCCTCTTTTCCTGACAAAAGAGAACCTCCCATGAGGATCGTGTGGAGCAGGATATAGAACACGAGTCCAAGACCGGTGATCCGATGGAGAACAAAGGCCCACATTCCGGTTGCGTCCCACATTTGGCTTCTATGACTCAGTCTCGACGAGAGAAGCGTTTCACTATGGATCATATTAACCTGCCCCCCTTATTGGCTTATTTCATCAATGGCATGTTTTTCAGCGCATCTCTTCTCACGCTCGCCACATGTTTCCTCATTAGCTTTTCCGCCAGGGAGGAATTCTTTTTCTCAATGGCTGCTAAAATTTCATAATGTTCCTTAACAGTTTGTTCAGGTCTTCCGGGAAGCGCCACGGTCCTCAACCGAACCATTTGAAGGTGGACATTGACGCTCTCCATCATGCTCTTGAGCAGTTCATTGTCAGAGGCTTCAAGCAGAGTGGCGTGAAATTCAACATCAGCGGGGGTATATTTAAGAAGCCTGTTGTTATCGCCATCGCCGGAACTGATCTTTTCCAGGCAGCGTTTGAGGCGATCAAGGAGTTCGTGATTCATGTTTTTGGTGGCAAGTTGCGCAACCAACCCTTCCAATACCTCTCGCACTTCAAACAGGTCCATGACCTTCTCTTTTGATTGCGAGACAACAAAGGCACCGCGTCTGGGTATGATTTTTACAATACCCTCATGCTCCAGACGGAGGAGGGTTTCCCGGATAGGCGTTCTGCTTACACCTAATGACTTTGCCAGGTCTTCTTCGTTAATTTTTTTACCCGATTCTATCTGTCTTAAGACAATCCTTCTTTTCAGGATATCATAGATTTGATCTCTCAGGTTGGTACGTTCAGGAAGTCGTTCCATCAATTCTCCTGTCGGAGGAACCGGTCCTTTTCTCCCTTTTTCCGAACCGCAATAAAAATAAAATCAACTAGTTAACGGATTTAGCGTATATTGTATATTGTATTATGGATATTTGTCAACAAGAAAATTCTTTATTGAAAGGACTTGACAATTGAGAAACAGGCAGACTACTTATAAATTAAGTCTCACGCTTTTCGCCTTTCACCGTCTCACTTTTGCTCCTCCCTTTCAAGGTTATGATCAGGGGAGTGCGAGAATTTCAGTCAGAGGAACAGGGTGAACATTTTGAGGACTGAAGTTTGCGGTTGTGGAAGCAGGACTCGAGTAAAAGGAGACGTTTCGCGGTAGTCCCAAGATGTCCGATGGTGTCGACGGGACCCGGCTTAACCGTTACAATTTTCATGGAAAGGAGTCATCATGATAAACGCAGGTACGGTATTGGAGGCTGCACGGGAACTGAACGTAAAGGCAGCCATTGAGATCCCGAAAGATGTGCAACAGAAGGTTGAACAGTTAGCGTCAGAGGAGACAAACCATTACTCCCGATATGTTTTGGAAAATATCCTTCAAAACTATGATGCCGCCATCAAAGACCGAAGCCCCATGTGTGCGGACACCGGTCTTCCGAGATATTACGCGAAGATCGGCAATAATGCCCTGATAGAGGGCGGCATGGTCCAACTCGAAAAGGCGCTTCGACAGGCAACGGCGGACACCACAGCCAGTATCCCCTTGCGGCCCAATCGGGTACACCCCTTTTCAAGAAAGGACCATAACAACAATGTGGGCCTCCACGCACCTACTGTCGATTATAGCTTTGAGCCGGATGCGGATTGGATGGATATCACGGTGGTCCACAAGGGAGGGCTCTTTGGAGGTGATTACCGGATGCTGTTTCCTTCAGATGGAATTCCAGGGCTGAAACGGTTCTTTCTTGATACGTTGGCCGAATTCCTTCGCAGGGGCATGTCGTGTCAGCCGGCCGTCATCGGAATCGGTGTGGGGGGCACAAAAGATGTATGCGTTCGGCTCTCAAAGGAGGCGGCCTGTCTACGCGTTTTGGGCGATAGGAATCCTGATCCGGAAATTGCAGAATTGGAAGAGGAACTTATCGAGCTTGGAAATGACGCGGGCTTTGGTCCCATGGGATTTCCCGGGAACTCCGCGGTATTGGATATCCATATTGAAGCGGCGTATGCCCACACCGGCGGCATGCCCGTGGGAATCCAGCAGTTCTGCTATGCCACTAGAAGAAAAACGGTCCGTCTTTTTGCTGATAATAGCGTTGAGTACCGGGAAGACCCTCAGTGGTTCACCCCATACTACCGAAGGGACACCATAGATTAAAAACAGGAGTACAGAGATGACAAAACAAAACCAAAGTGAGATTCGTGAAGTCAACATAACACTCCCTGCCACGCGTGATGATATTGAATCCCTTGAATTGGGGGACGCGGTATTTTTAAATGGCCTGGTCTTTACTGGACGGGAAGGCCTCTATCATATGATTTTTGACAAAAACGTGGAACCCCCTATTGACCCTCGAACACTCGGAGGAGCGACCTTTCACTGCTCGCCGGCCATAAGCGAAACCGCGCCAGGCGTGTATAATGTGCCGTCTGTGACCGCAACGGCGAGTTTTCGTTTTGCCAAATACATGCCTGAATTCCTCAGCCGCTATAACATCCGATTCGTCATTGGAAAAGGCGGAATGTCCCGCAAGGTATATAAAGATACGTTTACTAAGAACAACACGATTTACCTAACCACAGTGGGATATGGCCTTGGCGCCATCTACGGAAGGGGCATTATAGGGGTCAAAGATGTAGCCTGGAAGGAGGAACTCGGTCTGGCACAGGCCATGTGGATATTGGAAGTGAAAAATTTTGGCCCCTTCATGGTTGAATGCAATGCGCGTGGAGAGAGCCTTTTTGAAAATGCGAACAAGGAGATCAACAAAAAATTTCTCAAACTCTATGAAGGGCTGCCGGACCCGATACTAAAAAGAGTGGGAGAGGTGACATCCCCTGAAGAAGAAGTCTTGTGACAGGGAAGTGACTATTGAGACCAAGGAGTAGAACTGCATCCATAAGGGCAGACTGCCGAGCAAATTCCGCAGTTATGCCCTTTGTGATACTGGAAGTAGTGTTCCTTTTTCCATTGGTCACATGCGCGTACATCCAATATCTCTTCACGCGGCAATCCTGGATGCCACGGGTTACCCGTCAATGCCTTTGCAGGACAGGCTTCTACGCAGCGCGTACAACGACCGCAGAAGTCTCTTTCTATGGGTGGTCCACACGGCAATTCAAGGTCGGTGAAAACGGTTCCCAATCGAATCCATGATCCGAATGGTCGCGTGATAAGTTGACAATGACGGCCTACCCAGCCCAATCCCGCTCTCGTTGCGGCAGTTTTGTGAGGAAAGTCCCCTTTGATACGAACAATATCGGTACGATCCGAAGCCGCCAGCGGTTTGGATCGAAAACCTCTGACTTTGATTTCGGCGGCTAATGCTGCTGACAATTCATTGATATGATTGTTTACTCTGGCATACTCATCAGCGTAGGCCTGGTTAGGCCCGTTCTGAATACTGGCCATAGTTTTGGGATCCATTGGGATAGCCCATGAAAGCGCAAAAGGAAACCCCTGAATTGTCTCATCCCTGGGTGTGGAAAAATCCCGAAGATCTGCCGCACCCCATAGGGTCACCTCGTGGGCTTCCATCCACTCAGTAAGCCAGATAGGGGGAATCATTGATGGATCAGACAACCCGGACCTCGTATTTCTTGAGCATTTTTTGCGTATAACGCTGCGCTTTTACGGGTACGGCTTTTTGTGCTTCGCTGGAACAGGTTAGGATACTCTCACAAATTAATATCCATCCCGGGCTTGGCACAATTCACGCAGGAAACTGTCGTGTCGAATTCTTTCCTTAGATGTGTACCGAAATACTTTGTTTCTCTTCCAGTGAGGGGAATCGCCTTCCGCATCAAATCTCCAATGGATAGATGAACGCGTTTATGATCATTATCCTCACCGTTAAGATCGATCAATACAACTCGTGGTTTGTTATTTAACACCGTATGGAGAGATTCACACCAGCGGGTATCAGCGACATAGGCAAAATCTACACTTTCATCTTCATACGCAAGGGAGAAACCGTATGTATCTATTAAATGGTCCAATTTGAAGATAGATGTTTGAAATCCGTCCAACAAATCCGGCCTTGAAATTTCGGTTATTTCAAGAAAAGTGCAAAATTCCTTCATCCACTTAAAGCAAGGATGATTCGAGGTGAAAGCAGCATGAAGTAAATTTTCCGCCATCGTTTCCAAGCCTTCGGGTCCGACGATTTTGAAGGACAAACTCTTATGGGTTCCAACATGGAGGTAGAAGGCTGATAAAACTAAAAAAGGGAGCCCAAAGATATGATCACCATGCAAATGAGAAATATAAATAGTATGAATTGAGGGAAGGTCTATTGAATTCTTGTGGATTGACAACATTATATCTGGAGGTGTTTCACATAGCAGGGTGCTGTTTATCACAAAAGCATTATATGGAAGCCCGTCGTTGATAGCGCCGCCATTTCCTAAAATTTTAATATTCATCGTCAGCCATTAACCTCTTTTTCCCAGGCTTTTATTCCATCTGCAGCAGCCCTGAATGCCTCAACCCCCGCCGGCACACCACAGTATACGGTTGCCTGAAGAAGAACTTCCTGTATCTCTTCAACTGTGCAGCCATTCCGAAGTGCACCCCGAACATGCGCTTTTAATTCAGCCGGTGTTTTTAGTGCGGCAAGCATTGCGATGGTGATGAGACTTCGAGTCTTTTTGGGTATAGCGCTCCGAGTCCATATTTCACCCCAACAGTTTTCAGTCACTAAATCCTGTAGCGGTTTCGTGAAATCAGGGGCGCTGCTGATCGCCTTATCCACATAATCATCACCCAGAACTTCCCTTCTTACAGCCATTCCCTGTGCGTATTTTTCACTGCTCATATCAATCTGTCTCCTTGAGCTTGCCTTCTTTTGCCAGCGCAATGAAGTGCGCCACGTCAATCTCTTTGGGGCAAACAAATGAGCAGGCCTTGGATGTATGGCAGCGGTAAATCCCCTCCTCACTGTACAGCAAATCCAATCTCTCCTCTTTGGCCTTCTCGCGCGGGTCCATAAGCCGGATGATGCTGGCCATCACGGCATTGGGCCCAATAAACCCTTTCTGACTGCTGATACAGGCGGTGGCACAGCAAAAACAGTTGATACAACGGGTCGCCTCCACGTAGCGTTCCAGATCCCGGGGCAAGATCTGGATCTCATCTTGTGTCGCCGATTTTTCTGGCCCTTCGATAATGTAGGGCTTTGCTTTGTGGACCCTGTCGTATGCCTGCTCCAGATCCACAATCAGGTCCCGCACCACGGGGGCTGCGGTGATGGGTTCGATTTTGAAGACAGAGGTGCCAAACTGAGCCACGGCATTTTCAACCAGAAGTTCACAGGCAAGCAAGGGCTTCCCGTTGACCTGAACCGCGCAGGTTCCGCACTGAGCATGCTCGCATGACGAATTCCAGGCCAGGGTCGGGTCAAGCTCGTTGTTGATTCTCCGAAACAGATCCGTGAATCGAAGAATCCTGCCTGCCTTCAAATGGTAATCCTGCACCCAGGTCTTCCTTTCTTCCGGATCATACCGCTTAATCTTTAGCGTGATATGGTATATCTCCTGCATAAGTTATCCCTGTATTTCGTTATCCTTGTATTTCGATGACCATTTCCCTGGTCCTCTGTCAGTATTTCCGCTCAATGACGCCGAATTTTTCGTAATGCTCGCCTTTTGCCTCATACAGGCTCATATCAACAGGCCGCTTCTCCAATTGAACATTCCCAAACGCCGTCCTATAGGCCAGGGTATGATAGTGAAGCGTATCATCTCTCACCGGAAAATCATCCCGGAAGTGTCCCCCTCTCGATTCCTTTCTATTGAGAGCCCCCTTTGTGATGACCATGGCATTGTCCAATAGATTATTCAACTCCCATCTCTGAATAAGGTCCTGGTTCATGATCAGACTCTGGCTGGCCAGCATGGTCTTATCCGCCCGTTCCTTGAGTTCCCTTAGTCCCTCGATGGCATCAGTCATGCCTTGCTCCGTGCGGAAGACGCCCACCTTCTCCGTCATGAGATTCCTCATTTCTTCACGAATCTTTCCGAGGTTGTCCTTGCCGCCGGCGTCCAAAAACGATGAAAAAAGAGAAAAAGACCGCTCTCCCGCGTCTCGAGAGACATCCGGCACATCCTCCCCCAGGGTGTTTATGATCTTTTCCCCGGCGAATTTTCCCATGGTAATCAATTCCAGAAGGGAGTTGGTTCCCAGACGATTAAAACCGTGAAAACTGGCTGCCGCACATTCACCCACCGCAAACAGGCCGGGCACAATCTCCATTTGATTTTTTTGAACTTCCCCGTTTTCGTTGGTGGGAATCCCACCCATCTGGTAATGGTTGCTCGGTCGAACCGGACAGAGATCTTTTTTGGGATCCAGATTGATAAACTTCTTAAAGAAGCCCGAAACCTCGGGTAGCTCCACATCGTGGACATAATCGGGCAGGTGCCTCAGGTCAATCCACACATGTTCAATATTGTGATCGGGGTTCAGGATACCCCTTCCTTCACGGATCTCGGTTTCTATGGCACGGGCCACCAGGTCCCGGGGTGCCAGTTCTTTCATCTTGGGGGCGTAATGCTCCATGAAAGGCTCCAACTCACAGTTTCGGAGGATACCCCCAACGGATCGCAGTGTCTCACTGGCAAGAATGCCGGGGCCCACAATTCCCGTGGGGTGGAACTGGATCGCCTCCGGGTCCATCACCGGCAAGCCGGCCTGAAGAATAATGGCGTTTCCATCCCCTGTATTCTGGCGGCAATTGGTGGTGACTTTGAAGACCTGCCCGTTGCCGCCCGTGGCAAAAACCGTTGCCTTGGCCACGATGCTTAAAAACTCCCCTTCTTTTTGTTTAAACAGGACCGCTCCCACACACCTGTCACCTTCGAACAGAAGCTCCGTGACAACGGCCTGATTTATGAACGTCGTCCCCCCCTTGAGGCTCTCACCCCACACATTATCCATGATGCCTTTACCCGTCCGGTCGGCCTCGAATACGCATCGGAAAGCGGAAGATTCACCAAAGTTTACCGTATGCCCGCCAAAAGTTCTTTTACTGAGTTTTCCGTCCTCCTTGCGGGTAAAATGCATACCGCGGTTCTCCATCCAGACAGCCTGTTCCCACCCTGCGTCAACGATTTTTTTAATGATATTCTGATCCGCAATACAGTCCGAACCTTTCCAGGTGTCGAACATATGATAGATGGGTTTATCGATGGGGTCACGGGGGTCCACGGCAGCCATCCCGCCCTGGGCGGTTTGGGTGTGGGATTTCTGAGGGTTTGCCACCTTGGTAACGGCAATGATATGGGTGCCGGGTTTTTTCTCCAATACGGCAGATGCACATCGGAGTCCGGCCCCCCCCGCCCCAATAATCAGGACATCACAACGGAGTGTGGAAGCAATCTTTAATTTTTGAGCCATTGTTGCAAAAACTCCTTTCAGTTCTCAAATGCTCAGGGTTTTGAACAGGCCGATCCATGCGAAAATCAATGTGATGAATGTAACGAGTGCAGCCAATCCTTTCCTCAGATTTGTGGAAGCGAGATAATCACTCATTACGGACCAAACCCCATAACCGGCATGAAAAAGTGCACAGAGAAGCAGCAGGATATAAACGGCCGTTAAGAAAACCCCTTGAATACCTGCGACCAGGAAATTCGCCTCCATCTCCGGGGGTGCGTTAAGTGGAATGAATAGAAAGTAGGCGGGTACCATGACCAAAAGAAAGGACCCGCTGATTCTCTGCATTTTCCATAAAACAGAATGTCTGCTCTTTAATATTCTCGTAGAAACGCCATGAGCAACAGCCAGGGCCTGAACTAACATAATCACCCAATACAGAAATGGAGATACCGTCTGATTTCCCATGAGCATAAGCATCCCCAATACGACCCCGTAGACAAAAGAAAGGGCAAAAACCCATCGGATCATGGCATCATCATCCCGGTTTCCGAAACACTCATATAGAATCAGCCTGGCCCCATTGAACCCATGAAAGGCCATTGGGACGGCCAGTATCCACAGGAGTAAGACCAGGATAAAACTCTTTTGGGAAGCCTGTAATGCATCAAGACCGTAAAGATAGGCCCACAGGGAAATCACCAGAAGAATGCCGGTGATTCGATGAGACCAGCTGATCAGATAAAACCATCCCCTCGTTCCGGCGATAAATGAGATAACGGGAATCTTCTTAAGCCATGTAATGAGGGATGCCTCAATCTTTGATTTTATAACGTCTGTGTTCATAGTCCGGACTCCACCATCTTACGCCTCGTTTTTTAATTCCTTTTCAATGCGCTCAATGAAGGCCTTCATATATTCAAGCCTTGACCGCCCAATGGCCTCGGCCTCCTTTGTGTGGAATGTGTCTTCCACCTTGGCAAGAATCGATTTAAGGAACTCGGGAAAATCACTGATGCTGCCGTTAAAGGAACCGTCATTTAGGCCTCGAACCAAAGCCCGAAGGATGCCGATGGCCCCGATATATTCCAGGGCATCCGCATCCTGCCCCACCTTTGCCTCTGTTGATTGGGGGTCAGGTCCCCCATAACGGCTGTGGGCCTCCAGGACATGGAGTGCGTCTTCTTTTTTTTCCTCCGGAAAACCCGCTTCTTTCAAGATCTCCGCAGCTCTTTTGCGTCCCACCGTATAATGATTTTTCCGGTTGACCACAACGCCCACATCGTGAAGCAGGGCGCCTGCCAATAAAACCTCCATATCTGCGCCCATTTTTGGACCCAGAAACTGGCACCACCCGGTCATCCTCTCCACATGATCCGGACTGGCTACGGGCTCATCTGCAAGTTCGGTCTTCACCTGGTCCCAGATTTTCTCATGAGTTTTTGTAAGATCCATTTTAAAGTATCCTTTCCCTATTTTGACAGGAGCCTTGAAAGATCTTTTAAATCTTTCGCTGATTCTATCCCCCTGACATAACGAATGATTTCATCGCCTCTTTCATGAGAAAAGACCGGGGGAATGAGACTTTTGAATTTATGGATCAGCTCATCCCATGTGAGGGGGTTTTCGGGGTCACCTTTGGGGAATTCAATTTTTATATGATATTGTTGGCCGCCTTTCGTTGATAGCCTCACAGAGGCCGGCCATTTTTTGGGGTAATCTTTTTCAAGTTCCAGGTCTTCCACGCATTGTATCTTTTCCATCATTTGTTTGATTTCAGAAGACATCATATTTTCCTGGGTGTACTCCTCCAATGTTGCCCTCCCACGTAAGATAGCAACGGCAGCCCCAAAGGGCATACTGAACTGCGCGTCCACAATCGATTTGGGGTTGTATTTGGATTCTTCCGGTTGGACAACGATGGGAAATCCCGCTTTCAAAATCCCCAATTTAACTTCTTCAACATCCGAAGGGTTCAAGTTGTTTTGATGCATGATCTCCAAAATACCATCTATGGGCCCCTGTTTATACCGGCAGCAGGCATGGGGCTTAATGCTTGTCTTCATCACCTTGAAAGGATCACCCCAGTTCTCAAAAAGAGACGAGGGGTCAGAATTTGGAGAATAAGACCTCAAAAACCCATATTTTCCTTCAATAATCGTCCCCGGCCCGGTGAAACCTTCACGGGCAAGAAGGGCCGCAATAAGACCGCTGTGGGCGGCCCAACCCGCGTGAAAACGTTTGGTAAAGGAGCCATCCGACAAGAATTCCATGGATCCGGCGGCCTGACTGCCTGCGATTCCCAGGGCGTTGGTCATAGCCTGCTGATCCAATCCCAGAATCTTCGCAGCCGTTAACGCTGACCCAAAGGTTCCGCAGGTGCCGGTGGGGTGAAAACCCCGTGCATAATGGGCTTTTGGATCAAGGGCAAAGCCCAACCGGATCATGGCTTCGTAACCGACAACGATCCCCTCAATCAACGCCCTGCCACCACTTCCGGCAATGTGGGAAGATGCCAAAGCAGTGGACATGATGACCACAGCCGGGTGAAGAGATGCCTCGTTGACTACATCGTCAAGCTCAATAGAGTGTGCAAATGTCCCGTTTGCGAGAGCGGCATAGGTGGGATCGGCCTTCAAGTCCGTCCCCACGACCACTGCCCCTTCCCGGCCCAGGCTTCTATCGGAAACAAAGGTCAGAATAGGGGCGCTGGACTCACTCAAGGACCCCCGTGCAGCAACGCCCAGGTAGTCCAGGGTAAGGTATTTCACCCGGTCAATGACCTCTTCGGGCAAAGCATTATAACTCAGGCCATGACACCTTTTCGTCAATTCTTTTGTTTCTTTCATTTATAGCTCACCTTTTCATAGAGCAGGGAAGACGCGGGATGGCCGTCCTTCACTTCCCTGCCATAGCCGATTACGACCATTGCTTCAACCGCCATTTCATCCCTTAAACCGAGCAGGTTTTTCACATATTTCTCCGACGAAATTCCTGTCCTGTGTTCACGCATGCGGATCTGAACCCAGCAACTCCCAAGGCCTAAATCAGTGGCTTCAAGATGAACAATAAGTGCAGCGATAGAACAATCCTCAATCCATACGTCACTTTTTGTCTGGTCCGCACACACCACAATCGCCAGGGGCGCGTTCTTCATAAATGAAGCGCCGTGCGGTTTTGTCTGTGACAGTTCTCCTATGGTCTGAGGGTCTGTCACAACGACAAATTCCCATGGTCTAATATTCCTCGATGAAGGTGACCGCAACATTGCTTCTACGAGCGTGTCAATCTTTTCCTGTTCCACAGGTTTGTCTTGAAATTGCCTGATACTCCGCCGTTTTCTAAGTAGTTCTATGAACATAATTTCCTTTCCCATATGAGAATTGTTCGTTATGCATTTTGGGCAGATCCGCCCATTAGCCTTACCTTACCTTTTCCCCTTTTTCATCATACTGCCCTGTATGATAATACCTGCCAGAAACAATGCCGCCACAACGATTGAGGAAGGGATGCCAAATGGTTGAATCGTTTGGGAAATAAAGGTGGCGCCTGCAAGAGACGAAAGGACGATAAGCGTCCAGTCGAAAAGGAGATATAGCAGAACGGCACCCAAAAGACCACCCACGATAAACGGTGCCCAGGGCAGGGCAGGCGGTGAGGCCATATTCAGCGTGTTGAACAGGGAAACCGCCAGATACCCCCCGGCATAAAATCCCACAAGGAGGATGGCCAGCTTTTGAAAAAAGAGCGCCAGCAATACGCCCAGAATTCCTGCTGCAAGTGATATAATGAGAATCTGCCAGTCGGGCAACCCACTGAAATAACGTGCAGCCGCATCACTGGCGCTCATAAAGCCGATGGCGCCCACAAAAAGCCAGAAAAGCCTCTTCCCAAGAATCAGGAGTGCAAGACCCACAAAAATATTCGCGACGATCATTCTATTCCTCCGATGAACCATCGGGCATTGACCGATTCAACCCCTTTTATAAAGAGCGAGCTTCCGATTTTTCCAATTCTTCTTTAACCGCAATCCCTATCTTTTCCAGCAAGAACGGCTTTCTAATATACACTCCTGAACCCAAGCCTTGAACCGCTTTAACACGGTCTGTTTCAGAAAAACCGCTGGCAATGATTGCCTTTTGCTCGGGGTGTATTTCAAGGATTTTCCTGTAGGTGTCGAGCCCGTCTAACCCTGAGCCCATAATCATACCCAATTATATTAAATGGACCTTGTGGGTCGTCAGATATTCAACAGCCTCTTCCCCACTTGAAACCATTGCGACCGAATACCCCAACTCTTTTAACATACCGGAGGCAATTTTTCTTTGCTCTTCCACATCATCCACAACCAGAATCGCTTCGCCCTTGCCCATATAATCTTTTAAGGATATTACGGATCTCTCTTCGGGCGACTTCCTGGTCACCGGAAAATAAAGGGTGAACGTTGTTCCTTTCCCTTCAGTGCTTTTGACATCGATATATCCGTTATGATCCTTTACGGTGCCCCATACCACTGCCATGCCCAGGCCCGTTCCGCTTCTTCCCATCTTTTTCTTGGTATAGAATGGTTCAAATATCTTCTCCAAATCATCCGTGGAAATACCCGTCCCGGTATCGGAGATAGTGAGCACCACGTAATCAGCCTCCTTTACATCGTCATAACCTCTTATGGGTCTATCGATATATCTATTTTCCGTGGATACAGTTAATTTTCCTCCATCGGGCATGGCTTCGGCAGCGTTGGAAACCAGGTTCATGACGGTCTTGGAAAGGTGAGTGGATGATCCCAATATGTTGAGGACATCTTTTTGGAGATGGGCCTCTAAATGAACAGCCCGATGGTATGATTGAAGCTTTTCATATTCGGGGCTTTTCAAGTACTCAGCGATAACATCATTCAGATTGACCACTTCAGTGACCACAACACCTCTCCTCGCCAGTGTTAATAAATCCTGAACAACCGCTGCCGCCTTTTCCCCCGACTTTTGTATGGTTAGAATCGATTTTCTTAAAGGGCTGTCTTCGGGGAGTTGTAACAATAACAATTCGGGGTAGCTTACCAGGCCGCCCAGGATATTATTGAGGTCGTGCGCCACACCGCCTGCGAGGGTTCCTATTGCTTCCATTTCCTGCGCGCGTTGGAGCTGGGTTTCCAAGTATTTTCGATCTTTCTCAGCCTCTTTGCTCCCTGTTATGTCGCGTCCTTCTGGGATCAAGTATTGCACAACGCCGTATTCATCGTGAATTGCGTGCATGCTGAATTCGATCCACATCAGGGATCCGTCCGCTGTCTGAATCGGAACATCATGGACTATAGATTCTCCAGAGGCACATTGCTCAATGTCGCGCTTGATCATCTCCCGGACTTCGTCAGAGTGTGTCCACCAGAAGGCGTCGAAAAACTTCTTCCCTCTTATATCTTCGAGGTTGATGCCTCCCACCGTGAGCGGCGTGTTGTTTACGAAGATGACGTCTCCGCTCGGCTCCAACACCGCCACAAACGTTATCATGTCGTTGAGTAGTTCCTCATGAAACCGCTCTTTCTCGCGCAAAGCCTGCGTCGCCTGCTTCTGTTCGGTAATATCTATGGTGATCCCGTTATAATATTCAGGTTTACCTTCTGAATCAAATACAGGGTTTGAAATTACATGAAGCCACCGCCATTCTCCCTCCAAACCCTTTAATCGAAACTCTTGGTCCAACGGAACTCCGGATTGAGTACTCTCGTTTTGGGCGTTAATAAGAGTCGGTAAATCGTCGTCATGAATATTCTTGAACCACTCGCTGAATTCCTCTTGTGGTGATACGCCGATAACATCTTTGAGGTTCGGGCTCACAAAAACCACATGCGCCTTGTGATAATCTTTCGGGTCAATTTTTAATCTGTAGGCCACGAAACCTTTGGCATTTTCCATGAACGAACGAAGGTGTTCCTCGCTTTCCCGCAGTGCCTCTTCTGCCAGCCTGTGATCAGTCTTGTCGTTGGCAAAGGCAACCACCATTTGAACCTGGCCTTCCTCATCCAGGACCGGGTACGCCCTTTGCTCAAAGGTCAAGCCTTTCCGGCTGTCTTCAAAATTTACAGGCTTGCCCGTGTCAAAAACTTCTTTCCATTTTTGTTTCCGCCCTTCAGCCACATCTGGCGGAAAAAAATCGTATATTCTTTTTCCAACAAATTCTTCTTTTGGGGTTTCCAGTCTGTCGCACACTACCTGATTTGCCACATGAACTATGCCATTTCTATCGAAAAGGACTATTGTTTCCGTTGTAGCATCTAAAATGGCATTCAATCTCTTTTCATTCTCTCGCAGGGCTTCCTCTTCTCCCTGCAACTGCCTGTTCGCACTAGCCAATTCAGAAGTGCGGGTAAGGACGCGTTTTTCCAACTCATCATGGGCGTCTTTTAAAGCCTCCTCCGCCCGCATCCGGTCGGTGATGTCAATTATAATGGAATGGATCAGCTTTTTCCCGCCGGATTCCAAAGTCCCGGAGTAAACCTGGACATCCCGAATTTCACCTGAAGCCAGGCGATGTTTCGCGGTAAACTCGGTGTTTTCATTTGAACTTATGCTGGCCAGAAGTTTTCTTGCCCCATCTTCCTTCTCCACGTTGATATCCGTGAGGTGAAGTTTGGTAATCTCCTTGCGACTGTATTGGTAGAATTCACAGGCGGCGGGATTGGCATCGATAATCTTCCCTGAAGAAGGGTCCAGCAACCACTTGTTTGCGTTGTTTTTTTCAAATATGTCCCGGTATAGTTTCTGACTTTCCCGCAACGCGTTTTCAGTTTTTTTCCGTGCGGCTATCTCCTTATGCAAGTAAAGGTTGGTTTGTTCAAGACGTTCATGGGCTTCTTCCAGTTCCAGTTCCAATTTCCTTTTGGAAAGGGCGATTTCCACAAAGGCATGGATCTCTCTTTCATCAAAGGGTTTCATCACATAGCCAAAGGGGGCTATTTCCTTTGCAGCTTCAATGTGCTCTGGATCATCGTATCCGGATATAAAAACGATGGGGGTTCCCAACTCCGCTTTGATCTCCCTGGCAGCCGCTATGCCATTCATTTCTCCGGGCATTTCCACGTCCATGAGAATAAGATCGGGATTCAGTTCCCGGGCCATGGCAACAGCTTCTGCACCTGTTTCCGCCTGCCCGGCCACGTCATAACCCAGATCAGTGAGCATCTCTTCGATTTCAAGCCTTGTGAGCCATTCATCATCTACAATCAGAATTTTGGGCATACCAAGTCCTCATCTTTACGGACCGCTTGAGCCAACCCTTGCGGCCATGTATATGATCCCTTATTTTTAGGCTGATTTCCCCTTTGAGGATATGCATAGCCGATAACTGATAAAGCATCATTGTCCTGAAGAAAAGCAATACGGAAATTCAAATTGTGTGTCAAGCCTAAAGGAACCACGGGTTATGTGGAAGAGCATAAATCAGTTGACAATACCACTAAGGCCTTATACTACAAAATAAAATTAATTTTACTGGTTTTAGGGTGTATGCATAAGGCCAATGGAAGGTGTTATTCGGGTGGCGATTTTGGGTTCTTCCAACGACATAAAATTTGATCCGCGAACAAAACCACTTCAGCCCGATCCACGCTGTTCGGATTGTCTTTCGGAATTGTCAGATGATGTGATCCGCATGGTGGGCGGCAAAGCGCTGGCTTTTCAGGAGCAGATACGGTCGGAAACGAAGAAGATTCTGGCTGATGCGGAAAAAGGCGGTTGGCCTTCTCCTGAAACCGCCAATGAGATTTTAAGGGAGATTCGAGGGATATCGGGTGTTGATGATCCTTACGAAAAAATGAAATCCCTTGAAATGGCACGAGCAAAAGAGGTTTTTTCACAGGTAAAACACCATGTGGGGAATGATTTACGGTCCGTGACAGACCTGGCGGTTTTGGGAAACAACATCGATTTTTTTCGTTCCATGGACGATGCTCTGGCCGGTATTTCTGAACAAGCCGGGAATGAGCTGGTCTATTTCCATGATGATTTAGATCGGTTGCAGGATTTTCTGGTGAAAGAGCCGGGCCTGGTCTTGTACCTGACGGACAATGCCGGCGAGGTTTTCTTTGATTTGCCACTCTTTCAATATATTCAAAATCTTGCCCTTCGGACCGTGCTGGTGGTCAAGGGGGGACCGGGACTGAATGATTTGACCGGTGCGGAACTTGAATCGACCGCTATCAGCGGGATGTTCGGTGAAACCATGGATACCGGTACGGACGGTGCCGGGATTGACTGGCGCCATGTATCTCCAGCGTTTTCGTCACTGGTGGGTAAGGCGGATCTTATCGTTGCCAAGGGCATGGCTAATTTTGAAACAGTCTATTTTCGAGAGTTGTCCACCCCGGTCTTTTTCCTTTTCAGGGCGAAATGCCACGTTGTGGCGGATTACTTCAAGGCGCCCGTGGACAGCATGATCGCTTTGTGGAAGCATAACGCTAATCTAACCCCCTGAAACTCTATTGGAAATGCAATCTAATAACAACAGATCTTTCGGTAGATGCTCCGGACAGCCTTATTATTTGTCACTTTTCCCAATGCCCCCTCTTTGTTTGCCGCAAGTTCTTCAAGTGTTTTTTCGGCAGTTGGCATGGGAAGGGGCAAGGATTTGAGGCGGACAGGGCGACGGCCAACAGGTGAGGACTGCCAAATGTAAGTTACACTTTTTAATCATGCCTCGCCGCCGACCCAATTCCCGCCTAAAGTTCTGGAGATGCCCGCAGGGGGCATCCCCAACTATCCACGAATACTCGCAACCTCAATCCACCACCGCAACGTTTGCCAAAGTGTTGATCAGGTACAAATAAGGGAATGCGCCATCGGCACCGACTTGCGTCATGAGGATGACCACTGTGTCGTCAATCGGGTCATTGTTCCACAGGGTACTCCAAATACCTCGCCAACCATAGCTGCCTTTACCGCCCAACCAATACCCTGGGTCGTCGGGGGTATCTTCGACTTGTACCTCCACCCCATAGCCCCAAAAATTTCCGGTAAAAAACGAAGTTTTAAATTTATCAGGGGTAGGTTGTGTCATCAACTCAACCGCCTTCACGCTCAATACGCGGACTCCGTCTAGTTCACCTTTTTTCAACATCATTTGGCCAAATCTGAAATAATCAAAGGCTGTGCTGTGCAACCCACCGCCTCCGGAAAAATAGGTCTTGTTTTTTCCAAAGCTATACTGTGTATCTATGGGGAGCAAAACAAGTGTCTCTTCGATATACAGTGTCCCCGCTTTGCCTGGTTGAGTGGCTTCCGGTATCCTAGAGAACACGTTTTCCGGGGGATAAAACCAAGTTTCATTCATTTTCAACGGTTTAAATAGTTCTTTTTCCATGTATTTGTCCAAAGGCATCCCTGAGAATTTTTCTACAAGATACCCGATAATATCATGAGAAGCGTGTGCATAGGTCCAACCCTCGCCTGGTTGAAATGACAGCGGGCATTTAGCCAACCCCATGACATTATCCTCGAGCGTGTGTGTATAGTCATCCTCCATTAGATCATATACGCCGTTATAGAGATAACATTTCGTCACATAAGATGTGGCCGGGTTCACACCGTGAAAAAATGAGGCTGTAAAACCCGAGGTATAGCTCATGAGGTCATGCATCGTAACTTCTCGTTTGGCGGGCACAAGGGTTACGTTGCCTGAACCATCATCCTCAGCCACCATAAGGTTTTTGAATTCAGGGATGAACTTCGAAAGTGGGTCGTCGAGTTTGAATTGACCTTTGTCATAAAATTGCATTAAGGCCGCCATAACCAGCGGTTTTGTCATTGAGGCCAGGCGAAAAACGGCATCCGTCTGCATTGGCTTATCCCCGCTGGCTTCACCATAGGACTTGAGGAAACAAATTTCCCCGTGACGAGACACCAAAACAACCGCCCCTTTAAAATATTTTGCTTTCAGCCCCACTTGTGCAAACTCATCAATCGCCGACAAAATCTTCCCGGACATGCCGACTTTTTCAGGTTTTACAACTTCGGTCTGCCCAGCCCAAATCTGGGGTGCCACGAATAGAAAACTGATGATTGCAATCATTGTGAACCGTTGAACTGTTTTCATGGATACCTCCTCCCGAGGATTCTTTAAAAAAGCCCCGGTTTTAGTTAAAGGTTTATTTTTCCATCACATAGACGTTGTTTGTCATTCTGGCTGCATAGTAGAGCTGTGTCCTACAATGCTGCCTATATCTTGGTTGTCTCACCTCCTTTCATTTCGAACAAGTGTCCGGTGAAAAGGACCCAGCCGTCAAAGAAAGACCAGATCGCAATATGATTGCGTGAGCTATTTTTCCAGTTCTTCCTTGACAGCAAGGCCGACCTTTTCCAACAACAACGGTTTTCTTATATACGCTCCTGCACCAAGACTCTGAACTTCTTTGACACGGTCTGTTTCAGAAAATCCGCTGGTAATGATTGCCTTTTGCTCAGGATGTATTTGGAGGATTTTCTTGTAGGTGTCGAGGCCATCCATACCCGGGTCCATGATCATATCCAATAGCAATAAATCAACCTTGCTGGTCGCCAGATATTCAACCGCCTCTTCCCCACTCGGAACCGAAACCACCGAATAGCCCAACTCTTTTAACATGCCGGAGGCTATTTTCCGTTGCTCATCCAAATCGTCCACTACCAGAATTGTTTCGTCCTTGCCCATAAAATCTCTTAGAGATATTTCGGGTCTCTCTTCGAGCGATTTTCGGGTCACCGGAAAATAAAGTGTGAACGTGGTTCCTTTTCCTTCGGTACTCTGAACATGGATATATCCGTTATGGTCCTTTACCGTTCCCCACACCACAGCCATGCCGAGCCCGGTACCGCTTCTGCCCATCTTCTTCTTGGTATAGAACGGCTCAAATATCTTCCCTATCTCATCAGGCGAAATACCTGTCCCGGTGTCGGAGACAATGAGAACCACGTAATCACCCTCCTTTACATGATTATAATCTCTTATGGGTCTATCAATATATCTGTTTTCAACGGATACGGATAACTCCCCTCCTTCGGGCATGGCCTCGGCAGCATTGGAAACCAGATTCATGATGGTCTTGGAAAGGTGAGTAGGTGATCCCAATATGTTTAGAATGTTTTGGTCAAGATGGGTCTCCAAATGAACTCCAGGATAGAACGATTGAAGCTTCTCATGCTCGGGGCTTTTCAAGTATTCGGAGATAATATCATTCAGACTAACCACTTCAGTGATAACAACGCCTCTCCTCGCCAATGTTAATAAATCCTGAACAACGGCTGCTGCCTTCTCTCCGGACTTTTGTATTATTTGGATGGATTTTCTTAGAGGGCTGTCTTCAGGGAGTTTTAACAGTAACAGTTCAGGATAGCTTACAATACCACCAAGGATATTGTTGAGATCGTGGGCCACACCGCCTGCGAGCGTTCCTATGGCCTTCATCTTCTGGGCCTGCTGGAGCTGGACTTCAAGGCGTTTCTTCTCGGTAAGTTCAAGAAAGCTCTCGAGGAAACACTCTTTATTGTCCAGCAGTATGGGGGTGACAGTTTTCAAAATAGGAACTTCTTCGCCGTTTGCCTTAATTAGCGTACGCTCTGTGTTCTCCACCTTTTGTCTAAGATCAATAATCGGACACGCTCCTTTTTCAGCAGGGCAAAAATAGTTATGACACACCTGACCGATAATCTGTTCTTTTGGAACACCTATTGTTTTCGTGGCAGCAGGATTGGCATCAACAATTGTGCGTGTTTCCACATCGATTATTATAACCCCTGCCTGAATGGAATCCAGTATTAACCTGAGACGTTCTTCGCTCTCCCGTGTCTCTTCGGCCTGCTTTCGTTCTGTCATATCCCGCATAATGGCCAGGACTGCAGGTTTGTTCCTGTATTGAATAAGACTTGATGCGATTTCTACAAATCTCCGTTCCCTATCCGTTCTCCGAATGCGGACCGTATATGGATTAGGTGCGTGGCCGCTTTCCTGGAGAATGTGGCAGTGTTCAAGTACCGTTTTTCGGTCTTCCAACGCCATGATATCAAGAAAGTCTCTGGGCCCTGAATCGGTTAAAAGCGGGCCGATCAGATCGCAACATGCCGGATTTTCAAAAACCATTTTTCCATCTTGTATTACCATAATACCATCGTTTGCGAATTCAGTGATCACGCGATATTTATCTTCCGCCGCTATTTCCAAATAGCTGTTGAATACAACCCAGAGAACAACCATGGCAAATCCTAAGAATCCATATTCCATGAAATATTGAAGTGTGGGGAGCCCCAGGGCGGCCAGGCCATCATGAATACCGAGCAGAAGCCAAAATCCCCCCCCTGCCATGAAAATGATCCGGTGTTTCGGGTCGGTCCATTTGTGTTTTATCCAGAATGTCATGCCGATCATGCCCGCTATGACGGCATAAAGCACGAACGCGGGACCAATAGGCCCCAGGCTCGGTTCTATATAGGGGGACTTTAAACCAAAAAAGTCCCGCGTGGTGAAACTTTCAGACACGATAAAATTGGTGGACCATAGGAGGATTAAGATAAGTCCGTGGCAGACGCCGGCTATGGGATGGTATCGTTTGCTTTCAATGCCGAGATAGGAAAAAGTGAATCCATAAAGAGAGTGGATCAAACAGATAATGGCCGTCAATTCCAGCAGACCCGAAAATCGGTTAAGCGGCCCCGGAGGCGTATTGTATTCAATGAAAACACCGACCGAGTAGAGTAAGCATGAAAACGATACGGCTGCACTCCAGGCGTACCATTTGAACTGAGGCTTTTTGAAAAAGAAAAGACTTTGCAAGACCACCATGAGCAGGGCCATCACCGCTACTGATAATGATCCGGCCGACTGAAGTATGATATTTTCAGATAACATGATTTGTAGTTACCGAACTTTAGGCGTCTAAGCTTAGGTGCATGATCCTTCACCCAGACTCCCACAAAAATTGTTCAAAGGTACCATATCAATTGTTGAAAATGAGCATGTACGAATATGGTCCCCTGACAACTCCACTGATAAGCTGATAAAAAATCACTGTTCTGAAGAAAAGCAATACGGAAATTCGGAATGCGTGTCAAGCATAAATCAATTGACAATACCCGTAGGGCCTTATAATAAACGGAACGATAATTAACCTGATTGGTTTTTGCGCCATAACCCCCTGAAACTTTATTGTACAACGCTTCGGGGGCCATGCCCATAGTGTCAGAAACTTTCTCCGCAATCCTGCCGACATCAATCTCTTTAGCCTTCAAGTGAAATTTCTCTCGAATGCCTCCTCGGTTTGAGAGAGCACCTTCTCCACAAATCCCCCATCGCCAAGGATACGCTCATCCCCCTTGAATGAAAAATTAAAACGAAACTTATAATCCCAGGTCCAAGATTTCTCGCATTGCCCATCCTCGCCGGTTCATCCCCACGTGTGTGGGGAACACATAATGTCATTTCGCTACCTCCTCTATGTCGTCGGTTCATCACAAGCAGGATGTGGCGGCGCTGAGACAACGGTTGGCCACGTCACCGGAACTCCAATCCTTCGGGTCGTATTTTCGGCCCTTCCATTTTGCCCCGTATTGCCGAGCCAGAAATTCATAAATCTTTCGGGCGCGAACTCCTTCAATGCCACGAAGCTGATCCACACTGCGACGCTCGGGCGGTTGCTCTTTAAACCGCATTTCAAACATTTTTCGCACAACCTTCAGCCGCAGTCCTTCATCCAAAGCCAGTTTGGTCTGGTGGAGAAGCTTGTCCGAGCGGGCGCCTCCGGGTTGACCTCAAGAATAGAGCCGGACGCCGGCCTCTCCCACCCAAATGAGGAGCGTTCCCACCGCCGCGGCCAGCTTTACCGCCGCATGGCTGACACGGGGGCCCGGCTCCAACATAATGCATGCAATCGATCCGACCGGGATGTGTTTTCTTTCACCAGGGACTTCGTCCACCACCACAAAGGCCCCGTCCCGTACGTCGATCCTGCCGTATTGAACAAAGATCAGAGAAACGCGATCCTTCAAGGGGATGGGTTTGAGAGGGGGAGAGCGGATTGGCTCACTGCATATTGTCTCCTTCAGATAATCGCTTTTCCATTTCAATGGTTTTGCGTTTTCTCATGATTTCAGCGCGCAATTCTTCCTCTGTCGGCAGGTACAGTTTGTAGCGCGATGCAAATATCTGCTGGTTGCCTTCCGGAAGGGTGTACCGAACCACCGCTTCGCTTTTGTCTGAACAAAGTATAATGCCGATAGGCGGATTTTCGTCTTCCGAGGTCAACTCACGATGGTAATAATTGACGTACATCTGCATTTGGCCGATATCCTTGTGCGTCAGGTCTCCCACTTTCAAATCAAGGAGTACAAAGCTTCGTGTCAATCGATTATAAAAGACCAGATCAATATAGAAATGCCTGCCATCCAGTGTGATGCGCTGCTGACGAGCCATAAAAGCGAAACCTTTCCCAAGTTCCAGGAGAAATTGACGCAGATTATCGATAAGAGCCTTCTCGATATCTTTTTCAAGAAAGCGCTTGTCCTGCTTGATGCCGGTAAACTCAAGTACATAGGGGTCCTTTACCAGATCGGCGGGGTTTTGTATCTCGTGCCCTTTTTGTGCAAGTCTCAGGACGTCCTCTTTATCATGCGATAGGGCCAGTCGTTCGAACAGCAAAGAGTTGATCTGCCTCTCCAACTCTCGGGTGGACCAGCGGGCATTGATCGTTTCAATCTCGTAAAAAGCGCGAGCCTCCGGTTTTTCCACCCGAAGGAGTAGCCGATAATGGGTCCAGGATAATTCTCGACGCACTGCGTCGATTTTTGGAAAACAAAGAAAGAATGCGCGCATATTCCAAAGGTTTGACTTATCGAAGCCTCTACCAAACTCAGCCGAAAGCTTTATTGAAAGCTCTTTGATCAATCCCTTTCCATAAACGGCTCGTGTTTCTCCCCGTTGTTCCTCCTCAATAATCAGCCGACCAATCTGCCAATAGCAGGCTACCATCTCGGCATTGATGGTTTGCAAGGCACGGCCTCGAGACTGAATCAGGACTTCCCGGATCTGTCGGTAAATGCTTTGGACAGCCTTAATATTTGTCACTTTTTCCAATGCCCCCTCCTCAACGTAACCGATTTCAGGCCTTATTCGATATCGTTATTTCTGTTGGTTTCGCACCTGCTGTTTTTTACGGGCATTATCCACTAACTTGGTCGACCCTGACCAGGCTTTGGCGCAGAACTGTTTAAACCTGATCAGTTTTTCAACATCGGGCAATAATTCATTCCGGGAAGTGATGTTTCCCACAGCGAGATGATATTCCGACAGGGATTCTATGTATTCCCGGCGCTGTTCTTTCGGAATAATGATGGGCGGATAACCGGCCATTATGACGGGAATATTGGCAATAAGGCGGGCCATCCGGCCATTGCCGTCCCAGAAAGGATGAATCCTGACAAAGGAGACATGAAGATGTGCATAGGCCGATAATGCCGCCTCTTGGTTTTCCGTATTTTCCTTGCAGGTTTTTTGAAACAGGGACAGCCAGCTTTGCATGAGTTCCGGTACATCCTTCGGCGCAGCAAACTCAAAAATTATCTGGGTATCGCCGGAAACCATAACAGTGGAATTCGATTCCACTTTCCAGGCGCCGACAGGTTTGTAAATATCAATAATCCGTTCGGTCTGAATCGCTTTGTGAAGTTCAAACAAGTCTTTTTCGGTTAGATCGGATTTTTTTCTAATCAGATCATAAACAAGTTCAATAGCCCTGGCATGCCCGACGACCTCCTCATGATCCTTCAGCGGTTTCCCTGAGATCGTGAGCCCTTCTTCAAGGACAAATGCCGTTTCGCCAAGTGTCAGGGTGTTGCCTTCAATCGCAGTTGATGTGTGTGTCCATAGGTTGCGTAGTTGAGCCAAAAGGGCATCATGGATGTCATTGTCCAGGTTTTGCAGAAAATCGAACATGGTTGAAGCTCCATTTAAAGAGTCGTTGGGAATTGATGCCAACATAATGATCCAAATTCCTATGATCGTAGCGAGGGTAACCGGGCATTTGTGGGTAAACTATTGACTCAATGTCTGATAGGTTTACCTCCTTTTTTTGTTCCGAAGTAAGCACCCGGTATTGCACTTTTGCCATGTGGGTGACTGACTTCTGTATTCGATCAATGGATTGGCGTGCATGTTTTGTTACCGTTTCTACCGCATAAGCTGGATCTAGAAGCTGGCAAATATGGCGGTGATACCAGCGGAGCAAATCCAAGCTTAGCGCTAAAACTATTATGGCGGTAACCAGCACGACACTGGAAGAAATGCCAACCAGCCCCGTCACGGACAACAGAAAGCTGGCGGCGCAGAATATACCCAGAATAATAAAGGTAAAATGGGTGAGCTTATCTCTCCTGTATATTCGGATTATAGAAGGCGACCAGACATCAGCCGCCCGCTGTACCGGAATTATTGATAGAGTGAGGACCAACGCAAGGATTGTCCCGAAGGTCGCGCCAAGCGAGATGAGAATCGTATCGACAGGCTGATAGGCATCAAGCGCTGTACGTGCTACGGGGAAATAGAAAACGGCCGCGCATGCCGGTACTGCGATCATGGTAATGACTACAGTACTCGTGGCAGTGACGGTTCTTCTCCATAGCATGATAGTGCGAAGCCATAAGCTCGCCAGCCATGCCAAGCAGCCATTATACATGGATTTTAGTCTCTGTCGCATTACAACTTCCGTATGCTGTTTGGTCCATCGTTTCTGTTCGGTAGGTCTGCCGTTTCCCTGACGACGCATAAAGCCCTTTGCCCACTCTCGTCATATTGTCCCGATTATAGTTCTTAAACGAGTGGAATTCTCGGAAAGTGAATCATGCTTATTTTTTTGTCAGCCACTTAGCGAATCTCCTGTTCGGTTAACATTGTTGCAATATCTTCTTGTTTAATCCGTCATCTTAACAGCTCTTTCCTTTCATCCCTTCCCCATCTCAACCCATATCATGGCCGCAAGTTTTGCATCATCAAGTGCCCGGTGCATTTGCATCTGTTCGCATGATTCTCCAAAGAGATACCGGCCCACGGTTTCCAGCTTATGATTGGGCAGATGCGGGTACTTATTTCGGCTCATTTTCAGCGTGCATAATGACCGGTTATTCAGGCCCATGCCCAATAATTCAAATTCATGTTTTAAAAACCGGATATCAAAGCTCGCATTGTGGGCCACCAGGATACTTCCGGAAATGAATTTGAAAAACTCCGGCAACACCTCATCCGGCTGGGGTTCACCTTTAAGCATCTTATTGGTTATGCCGTGTACCTGCTGAACACGCCATGGGATTTTCTTGCCTGCATTAATAAGACTGCTGAATTCAGCGACAATGCTCCGACCATCAATGGCAACAGCGCCGATTTCGATCACTCGATCCCCGTTCCCGGGAGAAAATCCCGTTGTTTCAACATCGAAAACCACATAACGACGTATCGATTCAATTGAATTGCTTATCGGGGCTCCGGCCATGTGTGTTTTGTCTTTATCATTCATTATGACATGCCTTGTCTTGCAACGGTCCCACATCATGGTTTCGTCCTAACGGGCGCAGAGCGTGGGAGCGAGGGCTTTTCTAAATTACCCCTGCTTGTTCAACACGATTCGTAACTGATAAGCTGATAAGAAATCACTGTTCTAAAGAAAAGCAATACGGAAATTCGGAATGCGTGTCAAGCATAAATCAATTGACAATACCCGTAGGGCCTTATAATAAACGGAACGATAATTAACCTGATTGGTTTTTGCGCCATATTCATAAAGAAAATGGAGGCTATTATTCGGGTCGTGATCTGAACTTTCTCAATGATTTAAGGTCTGATCCGCACGAAAATTGGAAATGAAATCTAATAACGACAGATCTTTCGGGGCATACCTGCTCCTGACCGCCAAAGGGTTCTGCATGGGCGCGGCGGATGTGGTGCCGGGCGTTTCCGGCGGAACCATGGCCTTTATCCTGGGTATTTATGAAGAACTCATCAACGCCATACGGTCATTTGATCTGAAAAGCCTGAAGCTGATCGTCTCCGCGAAAATCCGGGATTTTCTGGACCATGTACAATGGCGTTTTCTTCTGGCCGTGGGATGCGGAATACTTCTGGCCATTTTCAGCCTTTCAAAAGCCCTTTCCTGGCTGCTTCAAAACGAACCTGTTTTGATATGGTCGTTCTTTCTCGGGTTGATTCTGGCATCGGTGGTGACGGTGAGCAAGCGCGTCGAAAGCTGGCGGCCGCTGACCTGGTGCAGCCTGGTGGCCGGTCTGGCCGGCATTTATTGTCTGGTGGGACTCGTGCCCGGCTCTACCCCCAGTGCGCCATGGTTTCTTTTCGTTTCGGGGGCCGTTGCCATTTGCGCCATGATTCTCCCCGGCATATCCGGTTCCTTCATCCTGGTGCTGATGGGTAAATACCAGTATATTCTTGAAGCGGTCAACGAAAGGAACCTTCTGGTTCTTTTTATTGTTGCGGCGGGGGCGTGCGTGGGGTTGGCTGCTTTTTCGCGCCTGTTGGGGTGGTTATTAACGAAATACCACGATTATATGGTGGCGTTTTTGACGGGGCTGATGTTGGGCTCTTTGAGAAAAATCTGGCCCTTTAAAGAAACCCTGGAGAGTATTGCGGGCAGCGGGGGGAAAGTGATCCCAATGGTTCAGGAAAACATACTTCCCACGCAATGGACCGGGGAGGTGACGTTCGCCATCGGTCTTGCGGTGGTGGGATTTCTGGTGGTTTTGGTTCTGGACCGTATGGCTGGCCCTGCCAAAGTTTAGGGTGCAGTTGTCAGGGTGCAGGGTGCAGAAAAAACCAGTTTCGAATTTTATTCTGCACCCTGACAACTGTACCCTGCACCCTATGAACGGTTATGGATAAACTTTTCTTCCAGAACCTTTACATCTAATCTACCAACTCCCCGCAGATCCCAATCCCACCAGGCGAACGGCCACGATAAAAGTGGTGTCGCCGCTCTCTTTTCCGGCGCCCAGTTTGACGCCCCAGCACTGCCCCTGGTAGCCGAGCCAACCGGTGCTGGTGATATTCTTTTCAACTTCCAGATCCCTTTGAAGCGATCCGCCCACCGAAAACCCATAAGCCAGGTTTATATTGGTCCGGAAATTGATGTTGGCCTGGTCTTCTTCCTCGTATTTGTAGTACTGATAATTGATTTCATAGTAGTCGCGTCTGCCGCCGTAACGATTAACGGTGAATTCTCCGGAAAGGGTTGTCTGGGTGAAGGCACTCTCGTAGTAATTCCAACCGGTGCTGCCCCTCAGGTCCAATGTTGGAAAAGGCGTTACGATCAACTCCGCTGTCAGGGGGGTAAGCGGTCTGTTTTCACCGTCCTCGTTTGCCTCCTGGATATCGTACCCCTGGTTGAGCCGAAAAATAGCCCATTGGTTGTAGGCCACATTACCCTTTTCATCCTCCATTCGTGCATCCAGAAAGTTTTCAAGGGAAAATGTCACCCGGTTCCTGTCCTCGTTCCCTTCATCCGGGTTAAACGTGAGGTACCAGGGGGTTCCATAGTCGTCCTGCTCAATGGGGCTGAACCAGGGTGATTCTTCTCCGTCGTTGTCATAACCCTGATAAGTGTAATAGAGGGAGGGGGAGATCTTGTGTCTCAATTTTGTGGCGTTTCCCCATGATGTGTCAAAGAACTTTTCCGCGTTGGTGCTCAGCCGGGTGTTGGCCTCATAAAGGGTCTGATACTGATGACTTTTTTGGCCCTGGTTGTTATCAACCCATTGGGAATTATAGGTGTAGCGAAAAGAGGGTTCAAATTCCACGTAGGGGCCCAGCCAGAAAGGGAAGTTCAGTTGGGGCGAAAGGGTGATGCCATGCCCCCTGTTGGCTTCATCGCTCCAGATATAGTCATAATCCGTTTCAAAATTAAAAAACACCGGCCAATCCTTGAATTGTTCCTGGAGAAGGTCAAAGTTCAGTCCACCCAAAGGCTGCTCCATGAGATTTTTGGTTTCGGGATCTTCGACCTGCTGAAAGTAGCTGGCAATGCCTTGAAGGGTATAAGATTCTCCATCCCGACTGAACCTCAGGGCGGACCTTCGCGTCGGAGAACGCTTTTCCTGGACCGGTCGCTCCGATTCTTCCTGAAGGTCCGACCGCACGTCAAAACCGTAGAGCTTTTCCTCGAATTCTCTGAGATAGTCCTGATCACTGACAAAATCCCCATCAAGGCGGGCCACAACCCCCAGGGGAAGGTCCTGGTCTGCTCGTCCTCTCAGCCAATAACGGGTCTGGTTGGTCCGGGCATAGGGGCTGATGTCCAGCGCATCACCATCGTTCATGTTTTTGGGTGTTTCCTTATCTGAAAGGATGTCGAATTCCAGAATGCCTTTTGAATTTTTACTTTCAACATATCGAAATTCCACCCCCTGCATGTACCCCCGTTTGGACATGTAGCGCTGGTAAAATGTGGCATCGGTCTGATCTGAAATGGCCCAGTAAAACGGGATCAGCACCTCTGCGCCATTGAGGGTGGAGTAACCCAGTTTGGGGGGAAGCAGACCGGTCTGGCGTTTTGTTTTGGCCGGAAAAATCATGTAGGGGATGTAGATAACGGGGAGATCCCGAATTCGAAAGGCGGAATTTTTTACCGTGCCGTATCCTTCAATGGTCACTTTGACTTCCGATCCCGTGATGGTCCAGTCGGGGTTGGCGCCGTCGCAGGTCGTGATGGTACAGTCACTGATTAAATAGGCGTTTTCCCCTGTTTTTTGCATCTGACTGCCGCTGAGATAGTAATGGTTCGCCTTCATGAAAAGACGTCCGTCAATGATTTCACCGGTCTGTGTGTTGAGGTTGAAGGTGCCTTCCTTTCCGGTAATGATATCACCGTCTGTTTCGATCCTCAGCCCTTCGGAAACCGTGGCGACGCCGGTTTTCGTGTTGAAAACAGCCGATTGGGTATACAGGGCCTGACCTGCTTTTTTGATAACGACATTGTCTTTGGCATGGTAAGTGCCTTCCTTTTCATTATAGCTGAGGCTGTCGGCTGTGATTTCCCATGGGGTATCATCACTTTCAAGGGCCTTTTTCTTGGTTGAAAGATTGACTGCCAGGCTGTCTTGCGCAAAAAAAGGCAAAATAAAAAAGAGACTCAGCCATAACGCCAGCCCAACGGTCCGGAACAAAGGTGAAATTCCCACTCGGGTGTCCATATGTCTTTTCATGATTTCCGGATAAACGTTTGCTGTCATTTGAATTCATCGGGTTTATAGCGAATCGGATCAAAACAGGTCAACGCTTCACCAACGGTGAAAAGAGACCCACAGACAACGATTAAATCATTTGAGGCGGCAAGCGCCTCTGCTCTTTTGAGCGCCCCGGCAAGAGAAGGGACGATTTCACCGGGTATGTTCAGGGGACGGGCTTTTTCCATCAGAACACCCGGGTCCGCTGCTCTCGAATAAACGGGTTGCGTATAGAGTACCCGATCGCTGATGGGTACGATGGCGCGAAGGAGCGCCCCGATATCCTTGTCCGCCATGATGCCGATGACCAGGATCATGTTGTCGTATGAGAAATCCGATAAAATGGTCCGGGCCAGGGCTTTTACCGCAGCGACATTGTGGGCGCCGTCGAGGAGGATGGTGGGATTCTCCCTGATGATCTGCATCCGCCCGGGCCAATCCGCTTTCTTAAGGCCCTCCTGAATCTGATTCGCAGTATGGGGAAATCCTTTTGTTTCGATTCGTTCCAGCATGCCCAGGGCCAGGGCCGCGTTGCGAGCCTGGTGGATTCCCCTGAGCCCCAGGCGCAAGCCTTTTATGTTTCGAGACTGGCCGAAAAAATGAAGGCCGGACGGGGTGCTGCGGTACTTCACGTCTCTGCCCACCCGTCGGAAAGGAGCGCCCCTTTCTTCGGCAACGGCCTGGAGCTGATCGATGATTCGGGGCTGGGTAACGGCCGTTACCACATCGACCCCACGCTTGATAACCCCTGCCTTTTCCCGGGCAATATGGGAAAGCGTGTTTCCGAGGTATTCCTGGTGTTCCATGCTGATATTGGTAATGCCGGTTACCAGGGGGGTGATCACATTGGTGGCATCGAGCCGTCCGCCCATGCCCACTTCCATGATGGCGATATCCGTTTTTTCCCTCGCAAAATAGAGTATCGCCATTGACGTGACGGCTTCAAAAAAGGTGGGCGGTTCGTCGGGGTTGAAGGCGCTCCTTAATTCGTCAATCAATTCAACTGTTTTCCCTTGGCTGATTTCTTCACCGTTGATGCTGAAGCGTTCCGTAAATCGGACCAGGTGGGGTGAGACATACATGCCGACCCGATACCCTGCCTCCTGCAGGATGGATCCCATAAAGGTGGCCACCGAGCCTTTGCCGTTGGTGCCGGCGATATGGATATAGTTCTGGCCTGAGTGTGGGTTCCCGAATGCCCTCAGCAGATTCTCAGTCTTGGACAGTCCAAATTTTATACCGAATTTTTGAAGGTTGAAGAGATACCCAATTGCCGATTCGTAGGCTGGGTCATCTTTGTTTTCGGAATGAACGAGAGGTTTCATGCTTATCCTGTGTTAGGTTGATCTGAAATCTTACATTAACTATCATTACGGCATATTCGCTAAACTCTGGGTGTTTTGTCAATTGAAAACAGTCGTCATTTTCTTTCACTCAGGGCTGCAATGATGACAAGAAACCGCAGGAGAGTTGATTCTTAAGAAAGACAAGACTGGGATGGCTGCTTTTGTTAACCAACATTTTGGCCACATTTTCACAAATCACGCCCTGTTGGCCCAGATTTGAGATCCAGGTCATGGTTTTGATGGCAAATTCCTTGTCTCTAAAAAACAATTCTCTGGGTTCATTCAATGTTTTTCCAAGAATTATGGCCGTTTTGGCAAAAAGCTTTCCCTCTCTTTCTTTGAGATGGTCCCTTAATTCATTGAGGTCATTCCTCCTGGTGAGCACCCTCCTTTTCAGCATATGGGTCATCTTCCAGATATGCCGTACAACGCCCAACATGCCACTCTTATCCAGCACATCAGCATCATGGACGATCCTGGCCTCTAAGGTCAAATCCTCTCCCCCCGCCTCATGGGCCCCTGCGCATCTGGCAATCATCCGGATTTCATCTTCCGACAGGGCATCAAATTCCCGCAAAAAGCCCATTGTGAATGCCGCCACCTTTGCGGAATCACTATCATCCCCTTTTGCCAAAAACACGTCATGGACCCAGGCCGTTGCAAGAATCAGAAATTCGTCTCCCCCTTCCCTTTCCCACAGGTATCTGGCAATTCGATTGACCCGATAAAGGTGTTGGCTTCCATAAGATTTGCCTCCGAAGGCCTCCTGCCAAAACTGCTGTACGGCCTGCTCACCGATCTTTTTCAGTAATTCCGTTTTTCTGCCATCCATATGTATTGTACCCGGCTTTGTATTGGGCAGGTGAATTCTTCTGCGGAACAGTATATGGAAGGGGAGGCAACGTAAAGCTTTTTCCCTGAGAGTTAAAGGAAAATATTTGCCGCGAAGGTCTAATGATGATACTTTATTTCAAAAAGTATCCGTAGTTTAAAGAACCTGAAAAGGGGTTTGTATCGTGGCAATGTTGAAATTCAGCGGCCAAAGGATGAACCAGGGTGAAAGGATCGAGACGCTCTTGCGGGGCCAGTCTGTTGACCACGTGGGTCTATACCTCTTTGCACGAGGATTTTGTGCCAAGAACACGGGCATATCACTCGGGGAGTTTTACGCAGACGCCGAGAAGAGTCTGGAAGCCCAAGTCTGGACCGCGCAGATGTACGGGAATGATGAAAACCTGAAGTTCGGTTTTGCATCTTCTGTTGCATGGGATTTCGGCGGTGAGATCAAGATGCCCTCTGCCGAGTTTGACCAGACACCTATGGTCGTTCGATATCCTGTGCAGTCTGAAGAGGAAGGATGGAATCTTGAAATCCCACACGTAAAGAGGGCAGGCATGGTGCCGCTGAACATGGAATTTTGCCGGTTGCAGGAAAAACAGGGCCTAGTACAAACGATTAGTATCGGTGCCCCCTTCATGAATGCAGCGAATGTGTGCGGTCTTGAGAACTTGTTAAGGTGGATGTTCAAAAAACCGGATCTGGCACATCGGCTTCTCCGATTGGCTACGGACTATGGCATTCAGCTTGCTCGGTATTGGGTGGAAACCTTCGGTCCTGAAAACATTGAATTTCGCACATCAACGCCCACATCATCCAATCAGGTCATTTCTCCAAAGCATTTTAAGGCGTTTTCTCTTCCCTACCTGAAAGAGCTTCATGAGAAAGTGTTGGCTATGGGTGTCCGGTATATGTACACGCACATCTGCGGAGACCAAAACCTGAACCTGCCGTATTACAGACAAGTCCCGTTTGGCGACCCGGGTATTGCGAGCTTTGGCCACGAAGTGGATCTGACAAAGGCCATCGAGTTCTTGGGAGACAGGTGTATTATTGTGGGCAACGTGGAACCACGGGTAATCCTGATGGGCACTCCTGATGAAGTCTATGGCATATCCAAAGAATGCATTGAAAAGGGGAAAAAAGCCAAAAGAGGCTTTATGTTAGGACCCGGTTGCGAGCTCCCGCCCACGGCGCCTGCCTGCAATGTATGGGCCATGAGAAAAGCCGTCGATGACTTTGGATAGGACCTGGGAATTCAGTGTCAATGGCGTTTTTTCACATCGCAAAGTAACGCCTTGTATACGGGGAATCCCGAAATAGGATCGCGATTTTCAAGGTCGGTCAGATAGTTGGCGTTGGCTTCCCGCCACGGTGCGGCATGGATGGGGCTCCCGCCGCCCACATTCACCTCCACCTGTCCCGCCATCACGTCGTCTGTCACTTTGGCCCAAAAACCCACGCGACCCCTGGGCGATTCAACCCATACCCTGCCCTGATTTTCAATGCCTCTCTCTTTCGCATCCAACGGGTGAATCAGAACCTGGGGTTTGGGTTGCAGCTTCAACAATCCCGGAATATTCAGATGCTGTGATCGAAACGTCGACTGGATTCTGGCCCCGCTGTTGAACACCAGCGGATACTTTTCACAAAGTTCGGGGCTGCTCAATGGACTTTCAGTGGGCTCCACGTAAACGGGCAAGCCATCATAACCGTATTTTTCCAACAGACTTGATACGAGTTCTATTTTCCCTGAAGGCGTATTGAATCCCGGTTCCCCTCCCTTTCGTAAAAGGCCTTTGGCGTATTTTCGGTATTCCTGTTTGCCCGCATCATATTTGACGCCTTCCGGATTTGCTTTCAATTCCGCCAAGGATACGGGGCCGGATTGAAAGACAAATTTGAGACGATCCGCTTCTGTTGACGGGAAAAGATCCCCATACCCAAGCCCTTTGGCCAATTCCACCAAAAATGTGTATCCGGATTTTGCCTCTTCTATGGGATCGATCACCCTCTGCCGCAACTGACAGTATCCCCCTGGATATTTTTGATACCCTACGTTTTCGTAATTGGTTGTGGCGGGAAGCACCATATCCGCGTACATGGCGTCGGCCGTCATGAATCTGTCGAATACCACCATGAAATCGAGCTTTCTAAAACATTTTTTCCATATTTCCGGATCGGGCAAACTGGTTAAAAGTGACGCACCGAAAACCAGCAGGGATTTAACGGGGTAGGGTTCACCTCGCAGAATTGCCCGGGGAGCTTCCATGAATTGTGCCGAATTTAGAATATCGCAAAAAAACGGGTACTTGTCTGCTCCAATCGGTTTGATATCTTGGGGTGGTTCCAACTTGATGCGCGGGAATTTCACGGGACTGGGTGGCCTGAACATGAGTCCGCCTTGCACATCCATATTGCCCGTTATAGCCCAGAGACACAACACGGCCCTGATGCTTTGAACACCGCTGTTGCTGTATTCAAGTCCCGTGTACATAAGCAGCGATGCGCCTTTGGCGCTCGCAATGGATCGCGCCAAGGCGACAATGGTCTCCCGAGGCACGCGCGTGATTTTTTCGACCTTTTCCGGAGGGAACTCTTTTGCATAGTCCCGAAGGGCCTCGAAGCCCAAAGTCCAGTCCCGCACAAAATTTTCGTCATGGCGATTTTCGTTCACAATGACATTGATCATGCTCAGAGCCAATGCGCCGTCCGTACCGGGACGGATGCCGATCCATTGGTCCGCCTTTTTCGCCATATGGGATCGCATGGGGTCGATGACGACGATTCTGGCGCCCCGCTTCTTGGCAGCCAGGATCTTCTTCACCTTGTTGGGCGGTGAGTCCGTGGGCGGGTTGGCACCCCATATCACCACCAGATCCGTTTTGGCAAAATCCGGGTAAAGCGCATGCATGGTATTCCCGACGGTCGGTATGCCCGCAAGGAGATTATAAGATACGGAGCAAATGGAAGAAACGCCCGTACCGTTGGGTGAGCCAAAGGGATATAAAAATCCGGTGACGCCTTTACTGGTGGGATCCGGGGCCCCGAAGACATCCACAAGGTTCGTGTCGAAACTGCCGCGGCCAAAGTAGCTCATAACGGCTTGCGCGCCGTATTCATTCTTGATTTTTCCAAATGTATGGACAATGCGGTCCAAGGCGTCATCCCAGGTGATTCGTTCAAATTTCCCTTCACCCTTTTCGCCCACACGGCGTAAAGGGTACTTCAAACGGTCCCTGGAATAGATGATTTCCTTTGAATGAAGCCCGCGAACACACACCACTCCCATGGGATGGTTCTTGATAGGTAAAATTTTTTCGACTTTACCGTCCACCAGTACCACATTCACACCACATCCGCCGGGGCAAATACCGCATATGCCGGCTACTGTTTCCTTCGTCATATTGATCCCTTTTAATGTTTCTCAGATCGGAAGTCATTTCATGCTGCTTTTTAAAAGGTGATCCGTCTGCACCCTCACAATCTTTTGTAGTTATACATGATAGCAAGAAGTCTTGCTTTCTTTTTTCCCACGCTGTGGCCGTAATGCGGCACCCCCGAATCGAAGTACACGGAATCCCCCTGTTCCATCATGTAACTCTTGCCGTCATAGAAGAACTCATGGCGGCCCGCCAGCACATAGAGCAACTCTTCCCCTTCATGTTGGAAAACCCCCTCTTCCTCAAAGGCGGGCTCAATGATATAGGGGATCATATTTTTACCGGGTTTATTTGAAGCAAGCGCTTCATAACTGTATCCGTAAAAAACCCCTGCCGTCTCTACGATCTCCCCCTTTCCGGATTCGGTAAAGGTGATTCGGAGGTCAATATCTTTTTCCTCGTTTTCCTTGAGAAGGAAATTGACGTCGACTTCAAGAGCACCCGCGATCCTGTTCAAGGTAGAATAAGGTGGTGCCTTTTTGGATCGTTCGATTTTGGATAGGTAACTTTTGGTTAGGCCCGCAAGATCAGCAAGCTCCTGAAGCGTCATTTTTTTCTTTTCACGAAGCGTTCTGATATTCTGAGCGATCCAAGCCTCTTGCATCGGTTTCTCCTTGATTCGGACGGTTGGGACCTGCCCGAGTTGACGCGGATTACCTTTCCTGAATGGTCAGGGTTTCCCGGTAAGCATCTCTCAGTGCCTTTGCCAATAAATCCTGCCCACCATCTGATGCAACCTTCAACGCATCTTGAACCTTACAGAGCCGCCCAATGGTTTCCAATATGGGTTCGAGGCTTCTTAGGTATGAAGATGCAGCCTGGGTTTCATCGTCGAAATGTTTGATAATGGCGTCCGATGCCTGAATGCCGCTTCTAAGAGCGGAACCGATGCCCTCAAAGGTGATGGGCAGTATGAGTCCCCCTGCATCGCCGATGAGCAGAACGTTCCTGTCTGCCGGCTTGAACGCCCCTGACAGCAGGTCATCGTGCAACAGGGCGATGGTGCAGCCGTCCTTCCAGATCGGTTTTGTGTCAGGGTCAAAACCATAGGGCGAAAGGGTTTTTCCGATTTCGCCTCGGAGTTCACTGAGTCCCGAGCCCTCGATCAGGAATACATCGTCTTTGTGATTCACGTTAAACCGTGGGCGAGGAAGACTTTTTGGGAAAAACCAGTGGAAGATGTCTTTTGGCAGATCCAATGACCCCCCATAGCATTCCCGGATGGGTCCTGAAAAGCGAACCTTCAGTTTTGGGAAGATGGATCTGCGGACAACGGAAGCGGCGCCGTCGGCCCCGACGACGAATCGTGCATGCAGGTTTTCGGTCTTCCCCTCTTTTTTGAGAATCACCTGGCAGCCGCCGTTTTCAGTCTCTATGCCTGAAACACGAACGCCCTCCCTCAAGATGACACCGCTTTTAACCGCCCCCTGGACCATCCAGAAATCAAGATCCTTTCTCCATGAAAGCGCTGTGGGCCATTTCAGCGTTTGAACTGCTGCATCGCCCACATAAAATCGATGACCTGAAAGTAACGGCGGGTCCGTAAGCACGGATGGGGGAATGTCTCCGAACTCCTGCTGAATTATCTCCAGGGCCCACTGCCCCATGATCATTCCGGAACAGACTTTGTCCCGGGGCAGTTCTTTTTTCTCGATCAACAGGGTGTTCAGACCGCGCTCTGCGCAGCGTTTGGCGGCGGCCGCCCCTCCGGGTCCGGCCCCCACCACGATGACGTCAAAAAACTGGGAATCGTTCATATTGATGCCTCCTCGTTAATTTAGGAATATTCGGTATTGATGGGGCCTGCCGCCAGCATCTCCTCTATTTCCTTCTGTTTCAGGGAATAGCGGAGCAGAAATTCCTCATCGGATGCGCTCGAAGCGATATCATGTGTCTTTCGCAGTTCCGCCAGTGTCGGCTGCGGACGTTCTTCAAGTCTCATCTTTTTCGTCTTTTTGAGGTCGTGTATCCTGTCCAGAACCTCTGGGTCCACGGGCGCGGGAGGATCTCCGAAATAACCCAGGACATACTGAATAACACCATCGGGCACCATCTTGTAACGCTTGCCCGAAATGACGTTCATGGATGCCTGGGTGGCCACAAACTGGCTGAGCGGGGTCACCATGATGGGATAGCCCAGTTCCTCGCGCACCTGCTTGATCTCCGCCATCACTTCGGGGAGTCTGTGCGCCATTCCACCCTCTGCCAGCTGTCTTTTAAGTGTGGAAACCATCCCTCCCGGAACCTGGTGCTCATAGTAGGCTGGATCATAATTCACCGGTTTCCCGGGCTCCCTTCCTTCTTTCTCCGCAATCCGGTACAATTTTTCGGATGCCGTCTTCAGGGCCTTCTTATCCATCCGGTTCATGTAGCCTAAATCGCCGATTTTTTCCATCATCTCGAAGATTGATGGCTGCGAAGTCCCGTCCGCCAGGGGTGGAATGGCCGTATGAAGAATATGGATTCCCTGACGAACGGCTTCCGAATACACTTCCGGTCCAAGACCTGCGCTGCAATGGGTATGAATCTCCAGCGGTTTGCCGTTCAGATTTTCCCGGATGATCGGGACCAGGGTTTTCACGCGGTCCGGCGTAAGAAGCCCTCCCTGATCCTTGAGATATACCGTATCAACATCCGGGCAGGCCACAATTGCCCGGGTCTTTTCACGGTAGTAATCATCCGTGTGAACCGGGCTTATGGAATAGGAAAGTGCCACCACGAATTCCTCGATGCCGGCCTGCTTGGCCATCCTGGCATTCTTTGATATGACATTGATGTCATGGGCCGCATCGATAAGCCATACCCTTCGGATGCCGTTGGCGGCCACGGTCCGCATCACCAGTTCCATAATGGCATCCGGAGACCAGATGAACCCGATGAACCGCCTTCCCGTGGTGCCGAAGCTGAGAGGCGTATCCGGCATGGCCTCGGCTGCAAGGCGGATCTTTTCAAAGGGATTTTCCTTGTGGTACTTAACGGACACACCGATGTGAATGCTGCTGGTAAAATCAATGGCCTTGAAACCGACCCGGTTCATGTCTTTTGCCACCTTCAAGACCATTGCGGCGGTAAGACCCGTGGCATCCCAAAGGCTCTGGTTGCCGTCTCTCAGGGTGGTGTCCACAAAACGTATTTCTTTCATGGTTCTCCTCAGCCCTGCCTATTCTTCATAGACTTTGCGAATCAGCTTGCCTTTGTATTGGTATTGCGGCAGTTCATCCACCAGTTCAATCTTGGCTTGAAAAATCAGTCTGGAACGGATTTCCTGTTCCACCTGTTTCTTCAGTTCAACCTTGTCTCCGGGGGCTTCCCCCAGTTCCACCTTAACTTTCAAGGGAGGTGCTACCACGGGTCCGGGGTTTTCCAGCTGGATTTCAATGTTTCCGCTCACCCGGGGGATCAGTTTGCTCACCACATCCTTGACTGCCAACGGATAAACGTTGACGCCTAAAACCGTTAGCATGTCATCGATTCGACCCAACACCTCAATGCGAAATCCGCCTCTGCCGCATTGACATGTTTCCGTTGACACCACTTTCACATGGTCCCTGGAACGATATCTCAGCAGCGGCATGCCTTTCTGGATGAGCCCCGTATAGACCAGCTCACCCATGACCCCTTCCTTGATTTCCAGGGACGCGTCTGTTTCCGGATCAATGATCTCCACATGAACCAAACCCTGACCCAGGTAATGCATTCCAGCACCGCGATTCTGAACGCATTCCCCCCAAACGATGCAGCACTGTTCTCCCATGCCCATGCCTTCCACCACCGTGGCCCCGAAACTTTCCTCGATAAGCGGACGAACGATTTTGGTCCCCCCTTCGGCGCCGCCTACGATGGTGCGAATCCCCAGTTCCTTGGGGTTCAGTCCTGCTTTTTCCACTTCACCCAGAAGATAACTCCAGAATGAAACCGTTGAATGGAGCGTGTTGGCGCCCTGATATTGAAAAGCGCTGAGAACACGATCGGTATTGAATCCGGTAGGAAAGTTGACGGCCCCCGTTTTCTCGATCCCTTCCCTGAAAGTGTCAGCGATGAAAGGCGCCGTGGGAATGTTCACCACTATGCTGTCCGGCCGAATCCCGCCGCCCCAGCAGAACCGGGCAATGGCTTCCGCATGGACATCATGAATATCCCCGGCAGTAAGGCCCAGGTAGGTCGGGATGCCGGTAGTGCCGCTGGATGAATAGACGCGGCATAAGTCAATAACATCGCAAGCCCTGTGTGCGCCTACCGGCGGATTCTTCATTTGTGCCTCCCGCAGGTCGCTTTTGACCGTAAACGGCAGCTTGACGATATCGTCCAGGCTCTTTATCCGACTCACGTCCAGATCCGCCTCTTTAAATTTGTCTTGGTAAAATATCGAATTATCCGACACATACTTCACCTGGGACAGAAATTTCTCATCGTGAAGAGCGGCCAGGCCCTCCGCGGTGACGGATTCCATTTCTTCGTTGAACATCTTTTTTAATTTATCTGTCATGAAAAACTCCTTTTATATGGGTTCCCAAGCTGACGCCAGGAAATGGGATAACGCCTTTAATCTATTTAACGTTTTTCCTTCATCATCTGATCGAGACTGTTCACAATGGCGTGGGCCGTGGGAAGATCTTCCAGATTGCAATCCACCGTTTCAAAGGGGATGTCAATCTTCAAATGTTTTTTCAATTCATCCATAAACAACCTGTCCGCTTCAGGGTCGTAGAGGATGCTCCCTTCACGGTCGATGGAAGACCATCCCTTAGAAGGGACGATCATCTTGAGCGGCCCTTTGGTTTGATTCATTTTTTCTGCGTACATGCGTGCGCCTTCCAGTAGTTCGTCTTCCGGGAAACGCGTCATGGCCCTCATTTGATCAATTTCAAAAATGCGGCCGTCAGCCATATATTTTTCACGGTTGTGCCGTGTGGGTCCTACACCTGTGAGATTGAGACAGCAGGGCGCCCACACCTGAGGAATGCCCCGGTCAAGGGCCGCATCCAGTCTTTCCATACCTGCCGCACGATTCCCTTTGAATTTTGCCTCAACCAGACCAGCGGGTACAATTTCCACCACCGCGTCGAAAAAGCCCTGGGCGATGAGCCGATCCATGGCCTTGTCGCTGGTGCCGTTCGCGTGAAAGGGATAGACGTGATATCCTTTCTCCGTCAGGAGTCCTTCAACATTTTTGGCGCAGGCATCCGAGAACCCCAGCTCGGTGACCGCCACGGAAGGCGCGGGCAGGGTCAATTTCTTGTGGTCAAGGACCTCTTCCACCATGCCGGATATGGCGCCACCTACCTGGGCCAGCGCATTTTTCACCAGATCATTCATCCCCGACACTTCCATGATCATCTGCATCACCACCATATTCGTGGGCACGAACCAGCGGCCCACATAAACGGGCATGGCCGCCGGTGTGGCAATGATTTTCGGTATTCCAAAAGGGAGTCTGTCCATGATTCGAGCCCCCACAAGGGCGATGGTGACGCCGCCCAGTGCCACAATCCCTTGCAACCGGTCCTCTGAAAGAAGTTTCATGGCCGTCTCTATGGCGCCCCGGGTCATGATATCCGTCACCCACATGCGATCCCTTGACGCGGTGAGTTCTGCCATATCCTTTCCCACGGAACTTGCGATTTCTTCAGGAGAGATGTCCCCCTTCACTTTTCCAGCCCCCCCCATGCTGATGTCCATCAGGATGACCTGGTGACCTCTTTTTTCCATCCTTTCTTTCAGGAACTGCAATTGCTCGCCCTTTGTATCGGCCGTTCCCACAAGAACTATGTTTTTTTTCATTCCGGGCCCCTTTCTGATTCAGGAATAATTCGCTGTGCCGAAGGTTTAAATTATGAATTCTCCATTTTCAGAGATTCATGAAATTCTTTAAAGAAGGCATCCTGTTCTTTCCAATCAGTCCCGAATCGTTTGGAAAAAAAGGCGTCGGTTCGGTCCAGGGATTTCATCCACCAAAAGCGTTTTCCACCTCCGCTCACCACTTCCTCCAGCAATTCTTTAAGTTCAGTGATGTACTCTTTTGGAAGGAAAGCGGCAGCCCCCAGCTCAATGGATTTCTTCAATGACTCGGGGGTTGCCGCGTGGGCCGTCAGCATCAGAGCGGGAAAATCTTTTAAAACGGCATGTCTCAACAGCTCGAACCCGTTTACGCCCTGGATATCCAAAATCACCGCGTCATAAGATTGCGTTGACATGAACTCGATAGCAGCATCATAATCGGCGGCTTGGTGAACGACGCACATGTCCAAAATTTCCTTGAGTGTTTCCAATACGTCCGGTTCATCATCCACAACCAAAATCCGTTTCCCATTCAGTGGGTTTTCTGAATTCATCATTACTTTGGCTCCTTTTTATTCTTTATTTCTATTTGGAACACTCTGATTTTAAGCGTATTTCTTGGCCAGCAGATCCATGATGCGGTCAGTGGTCGAAACAGGTTTTTTGGCTTGGACCTTTGCAGGCCGCGTTTGGAGCCAGAAGATATTTTGTGGAAACGGGAGGTCTCCATCAACGGCCCATTCCATATCCTGCGCGCAGCCCAACTGTTTCTCCACGGATTTGCCGGTTTTGACGATTTCAATGACTTCCTCATCGCTAAGGGAGGGGACCCGTTGCATTTTTTCGGGGACATCAACCCACTCGGCACCCTTTTCCATATTGACGACGCACCTGGTTTTTTGCCCAACATGCCGGGAAATGATCTCCAGACTTTCCTTGTCCACCACAAATCCGTCGACACTTCCGGAACCGCTGACGACGCCTTCCCCCAAGCCCCAATTGGCTTCGAGGATGACTTTGTTGTCGTCTCCCGTAATGGGGTCCACGGTGAAACTGACCCCTGAAGATCTCGAATTCACCATTTTGGGAACCGCAACGCCCAGTTCATCGCCGATTACCGGGAGGCCTTTTTTAACACGGAATGCCACCGCCCTGGCGGTATAGGAGCTGGCCCATACCGTCTTTACTTTCTGTAACAGATCGTCATCACCGATGACATTGAGATAGGTTTCAAACATGCCGGGGCGGCTTTCCGTTCCGGCGGATCTGACGGAGACCGCCACATCTTTAATGTCCAGTTTTTCACAGAGTTGGTGGTAATACTCAAGAATCTGGGTCCCCACCTCTTTAGACATTTCTCTATCTTCGATCATGGATTTTAGCTTTTCGCTGACCTCATCAAAGACTTGGATCCCAGCCCCCTTGAGTTCTCCAAGGCTTTCTACGTATTGGCTCATTTCCTTTGAACTTCCGGTTTCGTCGAGGAATTTTCGATACATATCAATGCTGATGGCAAATCCCGGCGGGACCGCCATGCCAAGCTGAATCATTTGTCCCAGGTTCGCACATTTCTTTCCAACGATATCGTTGTGCTTTTCCTCCAGATCTTCAAACCAAAAAATCAGTTTTTCAGACATCTTTCCCCCCCTTAAATTTTCAATAAATCCGGGTTATCATCCTACAACTTGATCTTTAACAACACGCCATGTTCAAAATCCGCCCGATTCCAGTGGAACTTATGAACCGGAAGGGGATAACGACTATTGGCGATCAGTTTTCGAAAACGACCTTTCCATAATTTTTCACTGCCGGACCAGGCTTCCATGGTCCCGTTTTTGAGTGTCGACGCCATTTGAACGGCGGGCCCGGGAAACAGATTGGAAAAGGGCCGTTTGCCAAGTTTCCCCGGAACAATTTTTTGTGGGACCACGTAGCGGATGGGTGGTTCCGCTTTCATGGAGATTCCGGCTTCCATTCCAACATCCATTGAAGTAAGTTTTTTAATGATGCTTTGAGCCGCCAATTTTCCTTCAAGGGCGCACAAATCATGCATGTCCGCCCCGCGCAACAAATTCCCCGCGGCAAAAATATTCGGCACGGATGTCATGAAGTCCATGTCAACAGCCGGACCATCGGTGGCAGTATCACTTTCAATGGGCGTATCTTCAATCAAGCTGGACTCCGGTCGAAATTTCCCCGTGACGATGACCGTATCGCAATCCACTCGAAAATGCGCCATTGTCTTCTCCCTGACCAGTTCAATCCCCTCCACCCGCTCATTTCCCAGGATTTCCTTAACCGAAGTGTTCTTGTATATGGGGAAGCCGTAAAGTCGCCGCATCACTTCTGAGGGGAGGGCGTGGGTTTGAATTTCCGGCTCTTCTTCCACCATTCCGACAATGGATACCCCCGCGCGTCTGAGGGTCAAAACGCTGGAAAGGGCCACATGTTCGCTCCCGATGATCACAGCGCGTTTTCCTGGACGCAGAAGCCGGTGGTTGACCAGTTCCTGGAGGGTCCCTGTGGTAAAGATCCCCGCAGGCCGTGCCCCGGGAATACGTCTCGCTTGGCGGGAACGCTCAAAACACCCGGTGGCCAGAAGAATGAACCGGCTTTTGTGGGATCTTGCTCTTTGAGGAGACAGGCTTTGAAAACTATGCATTCTACGCGAACCACCTGGAACAACATCCAGAACCGTGGTGCCTGTATGGATCCGGACGGGCGTTTCTTGAATCAAAGTGCGCAATTTTCGTGCATAGGCCGGCCCGGTATAGATGCGTTTGCGGTCACGCATTCCGAAGAAGAAATGACAAAACCTGGGAATCCCCCCCAATTGTTCTTCTCTTTCGAAAAGGGCGATTTTTAATGATGGCCACCGGGACAATTCGAGACCCGCCGAGATGCCGGCCGGACCACCCCCTACGATTGCAACATCCAAGGGGAGTGATTCTTCTGGGGCGAATTCGTTCATCATTCTTCCGGTTCTTAGTGGAGGTAATTCGATCCTCGTCCTTTCTTGGTGATGGTTGAAACAGCCTGATTCCGTTCTCTTGCCAAAATGGCGGTCACTTCCGGGCCGCAGTAATTGGTTTGGCACCTTCCCATACCGGCCCGTGTCCTGAATTTCACGCCATCCAACGTGGTTGCCCCTCTTTTAATGGCTTCAACGATCTCCCCTTCGCTCACCTTTTCGCAGCGGCACACCACCCGGCCGTAACACGGATTTTTTCCGACGAGTTCGTTCATCTGCAGCGGCGTCGATTTCAGCAGCGATCTGATACCTTTCCGATAGGGGTTGAATTCCGCCTTCTCGGTCATGTCCAACCCATTATTGCGGAGTATTTCTACCACGCGCTTGCCCACTGCTGGAGAACAGGTAATGCCCGGCGGGGGCAAGACGGCATGAACGAAAGCAGGATTCTTCCGTGATGCTTCCACTATGAAATCACCCCGGTCGTTTCGGGCCGTCAAGCCGGCGTAGGACGCAACCACGTGACGCTCAAAATCAATTCCGGGAAGCAGTACTTTGGCGCTTTTCAGGGTGGCATCAAAAACCCTTTTTGAAACGGCGCGATCTTCAATCCCTTTTGCCGGTTCGGAAAATGAGTTGTAAATCAAAAGTTTTTCATGAAAGGTGGGGGTCACCAATTTGTAGCGGTTAAATGCCTTTGGATCATTCAGCGCGGTTACAATGTGATGAACAACGTCCCCCAAAAGGGTATCTATAATTAGGCATGTGGCCTTGGTATCATACGTAATATGGAAATCTTCGTCCCCTGCCATTCGGGCTACTTTTTCCCCAAAAAGCCCTGCCGCGTTCACCATGTAATCGGCCAGGATTACACCGCGGCTGGTCTCGACAATGAATTTGTTTTTTTCAGGCACGATCCCGATTACCCGGGTATCCATAAGCATATCCACGCCATTTTCCCGCGCATTCTCAAAAAACGCAGATACCAGGTCAAAGGGATTGAAAACCCCGGCAGTAGGCATGTAAAGCGCAGCAACGGCATCTCGATTTATATTCGGCTCCAGACGCCTGATCTCGCCGTTGCCGATAATCTCAAGCCCTTCAACTTTTATGAATTCGGCCTGCTTTTTCATGATTTTGAGAGATTCTAATTCCTCAGTGGAAAAAGCCAGCACCAACTCGCCTGTTTTCTTGAACTCCATATGGAGGTCCGCTATCAGTTGCTCCATCAGCTGATTGCCCTCGGCAATCATTTGCTGAGCGATGGTTCCTGGCGCCCACCTGGCCCCTGGATGCCGGACGGCATGGGTCGCTTTGGTCTGCCCCCAACCCACGTCCGCTTCCTTTTCCACGAGGGTCACGGACAGATCATACTTGGAAAGCTCCCTAGCAGCACTCAGCCCCGTAATACCACCGCCGATAATCAGGACGTCCGTAGTCATGGCCACAAAAACTCCCTTTCACAACTATGTCATTTTTGTGCACATCTTTCGGGAAACATTCTCAGCAAATTTGCCGAAGATTTCCTTCGCGGGGTCCGCCTCTTTTCGGGCCAAGCTTTCTTTCAATTGAGAAGCATCTTCAAAGAGCATTGTTTTGACAAATCCGGTTTCGCTGCCCGCCACCTGCCAAATATCGTAGGCAATGCATTCGATGGATTCCCAGAGCGGTTTGATCTTCTCTTTGGTGATCTGGACGTACTCGGCCTGTTTTTCCACGGGGATATCGTACGTAAATATCATGGTTACCATTTCCCACCCCTTTCCTTTGTTTAGCGGAATTTGCGCATCCGGCCATTGGGATCGTCAAGAATGCCCCGTCATCTTCAAACGATGGGACATCCTCGAAAAACCCATGCTGCCGCGATCCTGAAGCAATCTTTACTTATCTAGAATGAAAACAGCTCCCTGGCCGGCATCAATTCGAATGCGCTGTCCCGATTTAATGGTCGCTGTGCCTTCAAAGGTATTGATGATGGTGGGGACGCCGTATTCCCTTCCAATAATCGCGGTGTGGGACAAGGTGCCACCTCGGTCGGCCACCACGCCGGCAATGATCCCGAAAACAGGGGTCCAGGCGGGGTTGGTTCCGGGACAAACCAGAATGTCGCCCTCCTGCACCTCTTTCAAATCCGTATAGGTCATCACAACCCGTGCTGTTCCTTCCGCCTCTCCCGAGCATCCGCAGATGCCGAACATATCCGCACCCAGTTCCGGTTTTGGTTGCGGCAGATCTCCCACGACGATTTTAATGGCAATGGGGTCGCCTGAAGGAAGCAAATCCTGCATGGCCGCTTCCTCAAAACTGGCCCGATCCGTGATCAGGGGGGGGTTCGGTCTGGTCGCCCATTCTTCCCATTCGGAACGTCGCCTTTTTGTTATCCATCGGAGATCATGGGCTTCGGGAACCATCATGACCCTGTCGATTTCATCCGGGTTCAACATAAAGATATCGTCCGGGTTGTCGATGGTGCCGCCTTGAACCAGACGTTTCCCCATGGCCAGATAGCCGCGTCGAAGCAGGGCCTGGCACATCAGTTCACAATACAGATCGTGTTCTTCACTATAGGAACTCGCCTTACCGGCAAGTCCGATAAGCCCTTCGAAAAATTCTCTTTCTTCAGGATCCACCTTGGTAAGAAACGCGCTTATGGCCGCCTCTCTCTGCTTTTTCAGTTCTATTCTTTTCTCTTCAAGTTTATAGGATGTTCCCCTCAACAGATAGTTTTTTACAACGCCGATGGGAGTACTGGGATCTTCCAACCAATAGGGCTCGGTGAGTTCGTTCATGTTTCTCATTCTCCACCCGCCGACTTCATCGGTCTCAAGGTAATGCATGAACTGCTTGAACCATTCTTTCCCTTTCTCCGATTCTTGCAGCTTGGCCGCGATTTCGTCGGTTGGAGTGTCCCTGAATGTGGCTTCCAGACCCATGGTGTTCGCTTCCTGGGCAAAATCCCACATTTTCTTGTCCATCTCATAGATTTTATTGTCAAATCCTCTCATCATGTCCTGAAACTCAGGGGTCTGGTCGCTCATGCCGAACCGTTCCTTGCACAAGTCTTCGGCCAGAATCCAGGCCATGTATGACGAGTACATCCCGAGGAAATGGATCTCCCACATGCGCTTATAGGATGCAATCAGATCGTAGTTGTGCTGGTACAATTGAAAATTTGTAGCGTTATCGACGTCCAAAGTTCTTAATTTATCATACATGGCAAGGAGTTCTTTTTTTCCTTTGTCCCAAAGGCCGTCAAAATCCTCAATCCAGGGACGCAGCCTCTTTTGGAATTCGACACTTCTCGCCTTGATCTCTTCGGGATCCCGCACCACATGAAAGGCGTTGTAGGAACCCCCGTCTTTGTAACGCATTTCCCAGCCTTTACAGGTGGGGATGCTGAATTCAGCTGCTGCGTACTTAAGACCGTGGCTGCAGAAACGGATCCAGTACCAGCCGTACATGGGCGTCCAGGGAGGCACGCTATGGGTCCCATCCAGAAACCACGAATGCATGGCGGGAATATCCACTTCTTCAATCATATCGTATCCCGGAAGTTGATCCCATATTGCCACTCTTTCTTGTTTTTCATCTCCCATGCTTTTTCCTCCTCATCAATGGATTTTGTTCTGACGGCATGTTGTTGCCTCTCGGTTGACCGATTCCCCATCATTTATTCATAGAATGAACGGATTTCACCACCTCCTCTCTTTCAGGTAGGAGAATATTACCTGTTGGGATTTCCCTAAAAGCCGATGCTGATAATAAAACATTATGTCGGCCGTCTTCAGCGCCAAAACTCCATGCGCTAAATCCAGGCCGTGGAAGAACCTTTTTGCTTCTAATGTTGCCAGAAAGTCAACATATACCTGTCCGTCTGGTCCATGTAAGTGCGAGGTCTTTTATTTCGGACATGCTGATGCGAGGCGAAACCTTCTGCTTTCATCATATAAGTATTTATTATGATTTTTCTGAAAACTGATCTCGATCCAAAGGATGATGAAACACAATCCAGTTTAACATCATGAGAAATAGGAAACGGAAATACCCATATCAATATGTGTCCTATTTGTCAACAAAAAGTCAATGGCTTTGCCATTTCGGGCAAAGCCTCTGGGAATCGAATCAACTGCATCTAGTGGGCCGTCCATCCGCCGTCAGACGCAAAAACCTGGCCCGTTGTGTAAGTCGAAGCATCGGATGCGAGAAAAAGCAACATCCCTTGAAGCTCATCCAACCGTCCCCGCCGCCTCATGGGCGTCCGGGCCAGCATCCTTTTTTCACGCTCTTCCTGCTCCCGGGTTGTTTGAATATTCGACCTGGCCCTGGCCAACGATGTGCCGGAATGCCAGGCGGGCGCCATGGCGTTGACACGGATGCCGTTGCCCGCATATTCAACAGCACCCTGCCTCGTCAGACCGATCACACCGTGTTTTGAAGCGATATAATTAACCCGCGGATTCAAATCAGGATCCAGGCCCACCAGCCCCAGGACCGAGGAAATGTTGATAATACTACCCCCTTCGCCCTGATTCAGCATTGCCCCTATTTCCTTCTGCATACACAAAAATACACCCGTCAAGTTCACGGAAATGACCTGATTCCATTCTTCGAATGGCATTTCATGGAAACGGACCGGTTGGGTGAGGGTCCCGGCATTGTTGACGGCCACATGAAGTTCCCCGAAACTTGAAACCGTTTCATCAATCATTCGTGAAACATCTTCAGGGTTCGACATATCACCGACAATTTTGAGGACTTTTCGGCCGGTTTTCTTCAGAATTTCTTCCGTTTCGGTGAGACGCTCCCGATTCCTGGCCGAAATGACCACATCCGCTCCGGCCTCGGCCAGGGTTTGGGCAAAACTCCGCCCGAACCCTGAACTGGCGCCCGTAACCAGGGCTGTTTTCCCCTCCAGGTTGAAAAGGTTTTTTCCTGATGACATTGCTATTTTCCTTTCTGGATTTCTATTCCGGTTCCGGCAATCCAAAGTCTTCGGCGATCACCTTGTAACAATTATAACTGGAGCCTCGTCCGATGCCCCCGCCGCCGACCACCGATGAAGAACACATATAAAGATTGTCGACAAATGTTTTAAAACCGCCCGGCATGCCCCTGAAGCGTCCACTCTGGCTTCCGGCCATGCTCCCCTCGCTCCATGACCCGTCCCTCATGTCCAGGTGCGTGTCCTGTACATCCACGGGGGTAATGACGCGACTTCCGATGATGTTGTCTTTCGTCATATTGGGAGCGTATTTACCCCATTGTCGAACCAGGTCATCCATGAATTCATTGCCCATCTGGCGCCATTCCCGCCTGGAGAAAAACGGGGTAGGGCAGGTGTATTCCTCGAACAGGACCGAATGTTTTCCTTCCGGCACCCGGGTGGGATCCCAGATGCTGTCGGGGGCCGACAGACAGAAAAACTTGCTGGCCATGCCCAGTAGATAGATTTCATGCATATATTTGTTTTCCATGTAGGCCAGGTCTTTGGGCGCCCAATAAGTCCTGGGCGTGGCATTGATATCCGGATTGTTTTTAGCCGCTTTGTATTGGGGAAGTTCGTGAATGCCCATGGTCCCCCACCAGACATGCCCCCGGTCGTATAGATTCGTTTCGAGCCTGCGTTTCATTTCATTGCTGGTATGTTTTTCTCCGATCAAACGCGCATACATCTGGGGGGTTCCGATATCGCCCACCACCATCTGTTTGGCCTCAATCTCAGATCCATCCGCCAGGCGTATTCCTTTGGCTTTGCCGTTTTCGATGATGACATCATCTATTTCGGAATTGATGAGATATTCCACACCCAGTTTCTCTCCGGCTGAAACCAGGGCATTGGTGATGGACTGGGTTCCGCCTTTGGCAATGGCCGCAGACTCCCAACCGAGGGCCAGATGGATGGTGGCAATCATGAGTCCGATGCCCGGCAGATCGTCGGGAAAGATGCCGCCGGATGTCATGAATCCCCTGAGGGTCAAGATTCTGAGCTCCGGGCTTTCGAAAAAATAGTGAGCAAACTGCTTGCAATTCATGAACTGCATGGATGGATCCAGCCCGCTCTTGGGATCCGTCAACAGTTCTTCAAGGGCATCAGGGGTTCCCCAGGGCGTGGGCGACGAGTATCGGTATTTTTTAAAGGCCGGGCGCCACTTTTCTCTGTAGAGTTCCGTCAGGCGAAGATAGGTTTCCGCATCATTTTTTGAAAATTGAAGAATCTGTTCATAGGTCTTTTGGACATTTTCTTCGCTGAACGCCACTTCTCCTGTCTGGGGATCCACAACCCTCCAGGCGGAATAGCCCAGGTATGCCGTATCGTCGTCAAAGACGATGGCTTCATTGGTATCGGGAAACACATATTCCAGCCCCTCATCCCGAAGATTGAATTCCTTATAGGCCGGATGACCGAAAAAACGCGTAAAATGGGCGCAGAAGTTCATTCTAAAGCCCGGCGCAGGCCCATCTTCAGTGACAGCACCGCCGCCCAGGTGATCCAATCGTTCGAAAACCCCCACTTTCAACCCGGCCTTGGCCAGGTAGGGCGCAATGATAGTCCCGTGATGTCCGCCGCCAATCACTATTGCATCATAAGATTTGTCTGCCATGTTGTTTCTGCCTCCTCTATTATTTACGTAAGGGCGAAAAATTTTTCGCCCCTACGATTAACCCTAAACTATTTGAGCGAAATGAAGACCTCTGCCAGCTTTTCAGCCTGATCATCGAGCGAACCTTCAAAAATTTGACAATCCCTCCCCATATCCGGGGGAGAAGAGAGCGCTGCAATCCCCATTTTCTGAAGCGCATCAGTGTTTACGCCAATGTCCTCAGCATTCCATGTGGGAATGGACCGCGCCCCTCTCATCATCTTAAGCATTTTAGTCCGGGAGATGTACCTCAACTCCCCCACCTCATTGCTCACCGTTACGAGGGCGGGCATTTGTGCCCTCACCCGTTCGTATCCTTCGGGGATGCTCTTTTCCACCACCACACCGCCCTCTTCCACGTTGATGGCCCGGGCCAAGCTGATACAGGGAAGTGCCAGCATTTCCCCCAGAATGAGACCCACCTGTCCCGAATCCCAGTCACCGGCCTGCCTCCCGGTCAGCACCAGATCGTAATCGCCGATTTTTCGGATGGCATCTGAAAGCGCAGCTGCGGTGGAATAACTGTCCAGTTTTTCAAACTGATCGTCCTGCAAAAGAATTAATTCATCGGCACCCGCTGCAATGGTTTTTCTGAGCACCGTATCCGACACTTTTTTCCCCAGACTCAGGACGGTAATTTTACCGCCCACCTCTTCTTTCAGCCGAACCGCCACTTCAAGCGCATTTTCATCGAAAGGGCTGATGACCTGGGGGGCATCCACAATCACTTCCATTTTTTCCGCATCCACGCTCACGTCGGAAAGGGGCGCTTCCGGGTCCGGGATCTGTTTGGCGCAAACGATGATTTTCATTTCCGTCATGACAACTCCTCCAGTTTTTCCATGAGCGCCGGAATCACATCTTCATAATCTTCAACGATGCCGTAATCCGCCACCTTGAACATATTGCAGCTCTTATCCGTATTGATGGCGATGATCTTCTTGGCGTGAACCATGCCCACCAAATGTTGGATGGCCCCCGATATGCCAACAGCCACATAAATATCCGGAGAGATCATGGTACCGGTGAGCCCCACCTGGTGGTCCGAAGAGATCCATCCTTTGTCAACGGCCACTCGGCTGCACCCGATCATTACATTGTCAAATGATTCACCCAAAGCTTCGGCCAGTTCTTCAAGGAGTTCAAACCCGTCCTCTTCGCCCAGGCCCGCGCCACCGGAAACCACCACGCTGGCTTTATCCAGCGCAACAGACGCCTCTTCGACGATTTCAAGGGATTGGACCTTGATCATGGATTCATCAATTTCCGGCGTGATTTTCTGAATCTCACCCGCGCCATCACCCGGTTCGGCAGCTTGAAAAACCTTTGCGCGCACCGTCGCCAGTTGCGGTTCCCCCGGGGATTTAAAAACGGATATGGCGTTACCGCCGGAAACCGGCTTGGTCCGCAACAACAGGCCGTCTTCCGGGTCGATTGCAAGATCAATGCAATCGGTGGTTAATCGACTGTCCAGCCGTGCGGAAAGCCTCGGCCCCACTTCCATACCCACAAAAGAGTGACTCATGAGAAGAACTTTTGGACTGATCTTCCGGCAGGCCTGCTCCAGGGCAGCCACCCACAGATCAGGTTTGAAACCCTCAAGGAGGGGGTGTTCCATCTTGTAGACCCTGGCCGGGCCGTACGAAAGCGCCTGATCAGCCACGCCGGAAATCCCCTCCCCCATTAGCAGGAGAGAAAATTCTCCGCCCATTTCACCGGCGAGCTTCTTTCCAGGTTCCAACAATTCAAGGGTTCTCGTCTCCAGTGAACCCGCTTTTACTTCGCCCAGTATCAATACTTCACTCATCCCGAACCTCCTTCTCTTGCAATGCCCGCAACACCAGTTCATTTAGATTCATCACCCTGCAGGTCCTGCCACATTCTGCCCCCGCCCACGCCGCAACAGAGGCTGCCTTCCCCATGGTGCGGCATCTCAACCAGCGCGATGGGGTGCCATGAAAACTTCTCCATATTGCTGTAGCGAAAAGTAAGTTTAGCTGCAAAGTACGTACCAGCCTGTAATGAATCATTTAAGCTGTTGATATACTTATAAATAATAGATACTGAAATATTTCTTGACGATCGAGTAAAAATACGATATTTCGTAGATGTTCTATTTATCGTGTGTGAAGGCATGGTAGTTCATAACATCGGAGGGGCGCCGCGTTCTTAGTTTAAAGGATTTCAATCAGCAGTCTTGGGAGATGTACAATGGGAGAATATGAATGGTGGGATCCTCTGGACGGGAAAAAAAGGCATATCCTGATTCTCCTGGCTTTGGACCCGTATCCGCTTTCGTTGGATGTCCTGATTGCCGTATGCGGCCAAAAAGCGGTTGAGATTCTGCAATTCCTTGAGGACCTCGCGGAGCTTGGCGTACTAAAGGGCGATGCGTCTTTAAAAAAAGGTTTTTATTCTCTTTCAGGGGGAGGAGAGTTCGCAACGTTTATACTGAAAGAGACCTCGTGTGAAGATTTGAAAGCCGGAGCACGGGACATCATTTCTCATTATGAAGCAAACGCGGAGGAGGGGTGGGAAAAATGTTTGAGGTTGGCCCACCTGTACAGAAAAGCAGATATCACCCCTCCCGGCCTGGATTGTTTCCTGACCGCTGCGATTCATTGCGGCACCCTGGAAATGCATGAAGAAGCGATCGTCTATTATCGGATTATATTGGATACCCCTGGAACTAAAATAGAATCACTTGAAGAGAAAGAGACTTATGTAAATGCAGCCATCGGCATCACCACGGCTTACGGTCATATGCTTTCCTTGTCGGAACAGAGCGCATTTCTTAAACAGGCTCGGCATTTCGCAGATGAAATCAACGATCTTGAACGGCTTCTCACCATTCGCCTTTCCCTGGGCAAAACACGGGAAGTAGAAGGGTTTTATGAAAAAGCAGCCGCTCATCTGGATCAGGCCTGGCAGCTCGCCCAGGAATTGAAAAATGAGAAACTGTTGAAAAAGGCCGCCCTCATGACAAGCGATTTTCTTTTTCGGCAGGGCCGGGTGGCGGAGGCAGTTGAAAGATATGAAGAAGTCATCGGCGATCTTGAGGATTTTTCTTCAGACCCGGAAACGCTCAGGGGTTGTGCCACACTGGGCTGGTGCTATGGCGTGTGCGGCCAGACATACCGGGGGGTCGGACTCATCGAGGCGGTCAGGATAAAGGCGGAAGAGCATCGGATGAGAGATATAGAAGCCTTCGCCGATCTTATGATGGTTTTCACCCTGCTCGAGGCCCGGCGCATTTCAGAAGCCGAGACCTACCTCGATAAAATACTCCGTTTCCCCGCGGGCTTTGTGGGGCACTCCATCCTTTGGGCAACCCATTGGTGCATGGCTTATGCGGCCTACTGTCATGGAGATCTCGATAATTGTCTCAAAGAGCATATTCTCGGCTGCGAACTTCTCAAAAAATATGGTCGGCCTCATCATCGTGGTGGTTGGGTTCTGGAATACCTTGAAGGCCTGGAAGCGGCAGGCATGGATTACCCAGGAATGACACTGACATCCGAGTTAGAGCGATTGATCGAATGGCCCGACGTTTTCATGAGAGGCGTGGCCTATCGTTTCAGAGGACGGAAAAGGGAGAAGCTTAAAAAAGGTGGAAAGGGCGCCAATGCGGATTTCCGTATGAGCCTGGAATTGCTGACGCGTTCCGGCGGCAGGTTGGAACTGGCGAGAACCCAGATTGTTATGGCGAGAGCGTTAATCAAGGCAGGGAGTAAAAAAAAGGCCAAAAAATTTCTGGAGGAAGCCTGGGATGCGATGTCCCAATCAAATACCAGGCTTTTTCCTGAAGACCTTAAACTTCAGATAGAAGCGAAGAATCATGAAGATCGACTGGTTAACACCATTATCAAAATCACCAATGTGTTGGGTACGGTTCGGGAAGAGAAAAAGCTGTTGGAGTTGATCATTCAGTTGACCATGCGCTTTACCTTTGCCGAGCGGGGGGGGGTTTTCCTTTTCGGAGAAGATGGTCGGTTGACCCTTGTGGCCAGCCGGAATCTGGATCTGGACATAGTCCGTTTGGATCGGTTCAGGCCTTATTTGGAGGAAATTGAGGCTGTGGCCCTTTCGGGGAAGGAGACCCTAAAAAAGATTGTTGGATTCCATGGGCCGGAACTTCCTGAAGCATCCCGGACAAATTTGATGATCTGCAGTCCGGTCATACTTCAAGATCGCGTATTGGGGGTGCTGTATCTGGCCTCAAAAGTGACCGCGGATTATTTGAAGAATGACCTCCCCCTGCTGCGAGCCATCAGCACCCAGATGGCGGTTGCTCTGGACAACGTTCGGGCCTACGAGAAAATTGCGGCGCTGAAAGACCGCCTTGAGGAAGAGACACGGTACTATCGCATGGACTCGGAGATATCGCCTCAATTGGAGCATATCATCGGTTCTTCAGATGCAATCCGCATGGTGCAGACCCAGATGCAGAGGGTCGCCCCCATGGATTCCACGGTCCTCATTGCAGGTGAAACCGGCGTGGGCAAGGAACTGGTGGCTCACGGCGTTCACGGGCTCAGCAGCCGTTTCAGCGGACCGTTTATCGCTGTCAATGTGGCCTCTCTTTCCGAAGGTGTGATTGAAAGTGAGCTTTTCGGCCATGATAAGGGGGCGTTCACCGGCGCGGTTCGTGCACGCATGGGCCGGTTTGAGTTGGCCCAGGGCGGATCATTATTCCTGGACGACATTCAGAATCTTTCCGTTGACATACAGGCAAAACTCTTGAGGGTCCTGGAGGAGAGGGAATTCGAGAGGGTCGGCGGGGCCGATACGTTGAGAGCCGATTTCAGGCTCATCGTTGCCACCAATTGCTCTCTTGAGGAAATGGTCGAGAAAGGGCTTTTTCGAACAGATCTCTACTACCGACTCAATGTTTTCCCAATCCATGTTCCCCCCTTAAGGGAACGTCAAAGGGACATACCCATCCTGGCCCTTCATTTTCTTCATATATACAACAACGACCTGGGGAAAGGCATTCAGGGGATTTCAAAGAGAAAGATGGCGCGATTGATGGCGTACCCCTGGCCGGGAAATGTGCGCGAATTGCGCCATGTCATTGAAAGAGCGGTCATCCTCAGTGAGGGTAAGTCGCTGGTGCTGCCCAAGCTCCAATCCCGGGGTCGAGACGAGGGGGATGCGGCTAAAGACATGACGTTGGCGGAAATGGAACGATCCTACATTATTGAAATTCTCGAGAAATGCACCTGGAAAGTGGGGGGGGAGGGAGGGGCCGCCCAATTGCTGGGTCTCAAACCGACCACCCTTCACTCCAAAATAAAAAAATTGGGTATCCGGAAAAAGATAATTTATAGGTGAGGCGTCAGCCTCAATTTTATCCTCTCGGTTTCACCTAAGGAACATGCGGTTCTCCCAAAGGTCCATTCCAGAATACATGTAGCACATTCCGCGAGCGGTTTCATTTTGAAACATCCTTCCTATTTGAGTAGGGACATGATTTCCGAAGACATGTTCAGATTTTTTCCAGCGTGGTATAGGACATGTGCAGCAGCTTTTTTCCAGCAGTCTTGAACAATACCTCAACCTTGTTGCCGGAAACAAATTTGGAAACGATTCCGGGACCGAAGGCCGGGTGCCTGACCCGGTCCCCCTGGGTGAAGGGTTGCGAAGAACTTTTAAATGTTTGCGTTTCCTTCTGTTTATGCCATGCGGGTTTTCGAGGGGCGTTGAATCGTCGTGTTTTTCCCGATTCATGGCGATAGACTTCCGGGGGAAGGGATGTGATGAAAGAGGAGAGCCCGTCTCCGCCGGGGCTGTAGCCGGACCAGCCGGAAACTTCGTTTCCGGGATATGAGATCATCAATCGGTCCTTGGCCCGCGTAGTTGCCACATACATGAGACGCCGTTCTTCTTCCAGGTCAAGGGGGTTGTTGTAAGCCCTTGCCGTAGGGAATCTGCCTTCCATGGCCCAGATGACAAAGACCACGGGCCATTCAAGCCCCTTGGCGGAGTGGACCGTGGAGAGCGTCAGTTTCTCATTCTGGGTCCCTTTGGCGATGTCCTCTGAGCTTCCGGGCGGGTCCAGGACCAGATCGTCCAGGAACGTCCTGAGTTTTCCATAACGTTCAGCCATGGGGGCAAGCTGTTCCAATTCCTTTTCCCGCCTCGGGTAGTCGTCGTAACGTTCCCTGAGCAGCGGGATATAATAGGTCATGACGAGTGAAACCGCCTCCGCGGGCGTCAGGTGCTGGGGTGAAAGCTTCTCAAGAAGGGCCCCCAGCGGTCTCAGGCCCATGTCCCTTTTCCCGAGTTTGGGCCACTTTGAGAGATCGTAGGGGGCGATGCGGTTGTCCTTCATCCATTTGATGATTTTTTGGCTCTTTCCCTGCCCGATGTTTTTGACGAGCCTCAGTATTCTAAGCCAGCTGACGGTTTCATCCGGGTTTACGACCACCCGCATGTGGGCCAGGAAATCCTTGATATGGGCGGACTCCAGGAACTTGAAACCGCCGTATTTTACATAAGGGATCCCCTGTCGGGTCAGTTCGGCCTCCAGTTCAAAAGAATGATAGGCTGCGCGAAAAAGAACAGCGAACTCCTGGAGGCTTGCTCCTTCCCCCATGGCCTTAGCCAGGTATCTGGAAATATATGAGGCCTGTTCCTGCTCTGTATGTGTGTCGATAACCTTGGGTTTGTCGCCGCCTTCCCGCTTTGTAAAAAGGCACTTGGTGTATTTTTCATTCGCATGGTCCATCAGCGCGTTGGTGAGTGCCAGGATGGGTTGCGTGGACCGGTAATTCTGTTCCAGTTTAATCACTTTTGTGTTGGAAAAAGTTTTCGGAAAATCGAGCATGTTCCTGAAATTGGCGCCCCGAAAGGAGTATATGGACTGGGAATCATCGCCGACCACCATGACATTTTTGTGGTCATGGGCCAGCCATTTCACAATATCCGCCTGAATGCAGTTGGTATCCTGGTATTCATCAACCATCACATAGGCATACCGCTCACCCAGCTCTTTTCGAACGGTGTCGTTTTCCATGAGGAGCTGTCTGAAACAGATGATGAGGTCGTCATAGTCCATGAGTTGATGCGTCTTTTTGTAATCGGTATAAAGTGTTCCAAGGGTGTGGATATGGGGGGCCACTTCCATGAACTGCCCGTATTCGTTCAGCATGAGTTCTTGAATCGGTAGCTCAAGATTGGCGGCTTTACTGATGATATTGGCCAGTGTGCCCCGCTTGGGAAACCTGGCCGGCTTTCCATTCATTTTGAGGTCGGGCACCAGGGTACGAAGGACTTCCTCCATGTCCGAGCGGTCCAGGATGGTGAAGCTGTTATTGTATCCCAATTCTTTGGCGTGGTTTCTGAGGACCTTGAAAGCCAGGGCATGAAATGTGCCGCCGGAAACAAATCGGCATCTTGTGTCGGACAATTCCGATGCCCGATCGAGCATTTCCTGGGCGCTTTTTCGGGTAAATGTCAGCAGCAGTATGGCTTCCGGGGGAACGCCGGTTTCCACGAGACGGGCCACCCGATAAATCAAGGTTCTTGTTTTTCCGCTCCCCGCCCCTGCAATGACAAGGATTGGCCCCGAAAGGGTCGTTACCGCTTCCAGCTGTTCAGGATTCAAAACATTTTCGTAATTAATTTTTCGGGTCAAAACGCGTTTCCTTAATATTTAGGGTTTCGGTGGATCGATTTAAAAGAGAAGCACCAGCAGGGGTCCCATGGTAATGATGATCAACACAAGAAAAATGAAAACCGGCAGTAAGAACGCCACAATGACCCTGGTATATGAAATGTGATGGATTTCATGAAGTCCGATAACCTGAATGACCAGTTTCCATACGGTTGCGATCCAACTGCCCATAAAGGGTATGATATTCCACACGAGTGCTGCCTGGGAATAGGCGACCACCCTGAAAGTGGATTTATACCCCTCTTTTCCGCCCCTTACAATCAGCAGCATCAAATGGAGGATGCCGCTGTAAAAAATCATCTTCAAGACGACCGCCAATGGGATTCCCACCATGAGGGTGAGGAATATCCAGATGCCGTTTAAGTGTCTGAAAACAGAATCACCAAACGGTAAAAGCCCCAATGAAAACAAGAGGACAGGCCAGAAAAAAGCCAGCATATCCCCAAAACCGCCGGTCAATAGCCCGAAGGCGAGAGGTTCCTTGAGCCCTTCCGGGTAGCTCCGGGCCTTAAATAGAACACCGGGTTGAAAAAGAGCTTTCTTAAAGGTTAGCAAAATGCCGTTTAAAAGTCCCAGGTCGTCTCTTTTCTCCCAAGGGATGCCGTCCGTTTCGGCATCAGAATTGAGTGGCGGTGTCAACGTGCCTGATTCGAGCATTTCCGGCGATTTTTCCTGTGGTGTGCGCCCGGGTTTTTCCCGGGGTGAGAGCGGGAATTTCTGATGGCAGCGAGGGCAGACGGCCATTTTGGCGGCTTCGGGAATTTTTTTCTCGGAGAGTTTTTTTGAAAAGCTGCAGTAAGGACAGCTAAGGATAAAGCTCACTTTCTCGCTCCCTTTTGCCCCTTCCGGCGGTTTGAAAGGGCCTTTTTGTCGGACCAGCGTTTCAGACTGCCCATAAGCCCTCCCGAAGACGATCGATCCAGTGCCTCGCTTCTCAGTTCAAATCCCTGTTCCGTTTGCAGTGCAGTCTGTAGGCATTCTTTTTTTAGAGGGCATTCAAAACATTCAGGCATGATTTCCCTGAGGCCTTCATTCCCCATGGGAAAGACATTATCCAGTATTCCGAAGCAGTCTTTTCGGCTTTGAATCATGGTGTTCGTGCCTTCTTCCCCTTACTTCATTTGAGCCCCAAGCGCTCGCAATATACACTATTCGTTCCAATGAATAAACCCTCATATTAAAATCGAGGAATGGTTCATGCCCCCTGTGAACGGTTACAGGTAATTCCATTGACATGGAAAATGTGAAATTCTATGATTCAAGACATGGAAAGAATAAATAGGATTTATCTGGTCAGACATGGCCAGGTCAAAGGCCATGAAGAAATTCCCATATGCGGCCATACGGATGTGGATTTGACGGAGACCGGCCTGCTTCAGTTGGATAGGGTGGCTGAACGATTGCGTCTGGCCGATCCCGGCGCCATTTATGCCAGCGATCTTAAACGCGCTGCGACCGGCGCTCGTCAGATCGGTTGTTATCATAATGTGCCGGTTCACTTTCTGCCGGAGCTTCGAGAGATGTATTTCGGTGACTGGGAAGGATACACCCTGGGGAAAATCATCAAAGAGTACCCGGAGGAAGTGGAAAAAAGGAAAAAGGATCCCGCCCGTTATGCGTGCCCGGGGGGTGGCGAATCGATTTCCCGGTTGTCGGACAGGGTCATACCGGCTTTTGAGAGAATACGTGCTGAAGAAGCCGGAAAAGACATTGTTATTGTGGCCCATGGGGGGGTTAATCGGGTTATCCTGTCGCATGTATTGGGGCTTGATCTGAGCAGGGTTTTCAATATTCAACAGGATTATGGGTGCTTGAATATTGTTGATTATTTTTCTGACTCGATTTTGGTTCAACTGATTAACGGATGATGAAGATTGATGGCGTCGTAAAAAGTCCCATCTACTGCGTTGCAGTGATTTTTCAGACTCTCAACATACTACATGTATGCCTTCGATCCTGAAGAATCACTACGCCTTGTATATGGAACTTTTTACTTAGCCATCTATAGCGAAAATCGGACTTTTTACGGGACCATCAAGATTATGGGTGATTTAAAAACGGTGGCTGCCGGATTTGCAGCCGGAAACAACACACCAGAGCTCAACGGCTTTGAAGAAATTCTGCAGCGGGCCTTATCACTCAAGGAACTGGGCCTGTTGGACAAGGCGGTTGTTGAGTATGAAAATCTTCTCAAGACCGATTGTCCGCCCTCAAAAATTATTCCGGGTATGGTGGCCTGTCTATTAAAAGACCATTCGCCCTCAAAAATCATCCAGAAAATTGACAAGGTTGTTCACCAATTGCGGTTAAGTGATTTGCGGATTGCCCAGATTAACTTTGTCTTGGGGCTGGAGAATGAAAGTCACGGACATGAGGACCTCGCACTGGACATGTATAGAGCGGCGTCGGAAGCGGACCCGAAAAACGAAAAAATTAAACAGAAGATTAACCGGCTTGTTTCGAAATTGTATTCAGGTTCCAGGTATGATTATCTGCTTCTAAAAAAAATGGTGACGCCCGATCAGCTTCGAACGGCACTGTCACTTTCTAAAAAGACCCAACATAGTGTTGAACACTTATTGATTGAACAATTCAATATCCCGAAAAGCGAGGTCGGAAAGTCCCTTTCCCTGTACTATAAATGTCCTTTTCGATCTTTTGATCCTAAAAATGAGGTCCCTGTGGAGCTCATTGGCAATTTAAAAAAATCGTTTCTGCTACATGATTCGTGGGTTCCCATGAGCTGGGGAAAAAATGGGGTGGAAATTCTGATTGATGACCCTGGAGACCTGAGAAAAACGGGTCAGATACGGGGTTTGACCAAAACCACCAAAATTATCTTTTCCGTTGGGATCAGGGAAGACATTGAAAAGTACGTGCTTCATTTTTTTGACAGGAAATCCGAATCCTCCGCTGAAAACATGATTTCCGAATTGGATATGATCCCTGATATCGATTTTGAAGAGGAGGAAGACGATCTTCTGGAGGCGGAAGAAGATCTTCTGAACGAAGAATCAAGCCAGGTCGTTCGGCTGGTGGACCAGGTCATCATCAATGCCTACCGAAAAAATGCATCGGACATCCATATTGAGCCGTCGCCTGAGACCCGGAAAACCGGCATTCGTTTTCGATTGGACGGCGTCTGCCAGGAATACGCCCAGGTCCCCGAGCATATGGCCCGAGGGATCCTTTCCCGGTTGAAAATCATGGCGGACATTGACATCGCCGAAAGGCGGCTGCCCCAGGACGGAAAAATTAAATTCAGGCGCAAAGGCATAAAGCCCTTTGAGCTTCGCCTGGCCACCATTCCCACAGCCGGTGGTCGTGAAGATGCGGTTCTAAGGGTGTTGGCCAGTGCCGGCGCCATGGCTTTCTCCGACATGGGATTGAACGAGCGGAATATGGAAGTCATGAAGCACATTCTCGACCAGCCCTACGGTATGATCCTGGTGGTGGGGCCAACGGGTTCCGGTAAAACAACAACGCTGCATTCCGCCCTGGGCCGCGTCAACAAGCCCGGTGTTAAAATCTGGACGGCTGAGGACCCGGTGGAGATCACTCAGGTAGGGCTCAGGCAGGTGGAGGCAAAACCCAAAATCGGCCTCGATTTTGCGAGAATTATGCGATCCTTTTTAAGGGCTGACCCGGATGTGATCATGATCGGAGAGATGCGCGATTTTGAAACGGCGTCCATCGGAATTGAAGCATCCCTGACCGGTCACCTGGTGCTTTCCACGCTGCATACCAACAGCGCCCCCGAGACTGTCACCCGGCTGCTGGATATGGGGTTGAATCCCCTGAATTTTTCCGACTCCCTGCTGGGCGTTCTGGCCCAGCGGCTGCTTCGGAGACTCTGTCCGAAATGTAAGAAAAAATTCCATCCGTCCCGGGAGGAATTTGAGGAGATTATATCTGAATACGGCAGCTCTGCTTTCGGGAAAACCCACATTGAATATACGCCTGATTTGACCCTGTACCGTCCCTGGAAGTGCGAGGCCTGTTCCGGAACCGGGTATAAAGGGCGTATGGGCATACACGAACTGCTGGAGGGCACACCGGAGATAAAGGCACTGATCAAAAAGAAGGCGACTTCAGAAGAAATTTTCGAAATCAGCGCCAGCCAGGGGATGGCAACGCTCAAACAGGACGGCATCGTGAAAGCCTTTTCAGGATTAACGGATATGGGTGAGGTAAGAAGAGTTTGTATTAATTGATGATTGGCGCATCGGGAGGTGTTGGCCATGGCAATGAAGGCCCTGGTTGTGGATAACGACTTTTTCTTTGTGGAATTTCTTACAGAACTTCTTGAAAACAAGGGTTATGAAGTCATTAAGGCCTACGATGGAAAAGAAGGGGTCTCAAAACTGGAAGAAGCGGCTTTTGACATCCTTTTCGCCGATCTTATCATGCCCAAAATAGATGGATTGCAGCTGATCAAATTTGCGCGTAGAAAATTTCCAGCGGGTCAACTGGCAATTATTGCGGTTTCAGACACCCTTATTGAACAGATGGATGATATCAAAAATATCGGTGCGAATTACTGTGTCGTAAAAGGGCCCCTGGAGAAAATGACAGAATACATTGGCGGTCTTCTGGACAACCTTGAGGATTATGGCACTATCGAATCAGGGCGTGGAGAACTTGTTGAACCTGGAAACCTGTATCCCCGTCAGGCCACAACTGAACTGGTTGCGGAAATGAAGTTTCAAAAGGCGGTTTTTGACAGTATCGGCATCGGTGTTCTGGTGGTGGATCGGGATGCGCGGGTGATGAGCGCCAATACCATGGCCCTTGAACTCCTCAACAAGCCCTTTGAAGATGTATTGAATCTCAGGGTTACCGCAGTTTTCCCTCAGGAAGGTCGGGGTCGGCTGGTGGAGGTTTTAAAGGAGGTGGCTAAAAACCTCAATTTAAAGCGACGCAGGCTTCACCTGAAGTGTGGCTCTCAGGAGTTAAAACTGGTGGCGTCAATCCTCAGAATAGGCGACGACCTGGATGGATGGGTCTTGACAATGGAGGATATAATCTAATGAGTCGAACAAGCATCAGAAATAAACTTATTCTCAGCTTTCTTGTTTTGCTCCTGCTGCTGATGATGGTTATCGCCGTCATTAACCGACTGACCGATGATTATTATACGGCACAGGCCATTTCCGTTGCACTGGCCCTGGCAGCCGGTGCTGTTTTCGGGGGCTATTTTTCAAGGTCCATCGTTCGCCGGTTGAACAGCCTGAGCGCTGTGGCAAGGGAGATCAGCCACGGGGATCTTTCAAAGGATATCCCGTTGTTGAGTCAAGATGAAATTCGGGATCTGGAAGAAGTATTCGCTTCCATGGTGAAGGATCTCAGAGAGATGATTTTGGATATTAAGAATGTGGCTGCGAAAATGGAGGAAACCAACAAGACCCTCAGCAACCTTTCGGAAAAGGTCCTGGCCAGCAGTGAGGAAATTGATGAATCGGCCATGGCCATTGCCGAGGGGTCGGAGCAACAGACCATGATTGTTCAGAAGACGTCCCTGATCATTAACAACTGCCTTGATCAGATGGATGCGGCGGGCCGGCAGTCGGCCCAGACGGTTTCGAAAATCAATAATGCATTGGTTAAGACGGGAACCGGCGAAACCAAAGCCCGACAAACGTTAGGGTATCTTGACAATGTGCTCAGGCAGATCGTGGAAAACACCAAACCCATTTATCGGTTGAGCAATAATGTGGAGAAGATCCGGATGGTCATGCATGTCATGGACGAAGTCGCCCAGAAAACAGAACTGCTTTCCCTGAACGCCTCCATTGAAGCCACCCGGGCCGGTGAAATGGGGAAAGGGTTTGCATTGGTGGCCAACGAGATACGGAGCATGGCCGAAAACTCCAAACAGTCTTCCCGGGAGATCAGGCGGATCGTAGATGATATATTCCAAGATAACAAAGCGGTGATTCAAGCGCTCAGGAAAAGCGAAGAAGATGTGGGGAAAGGGCGTGGCATTATTGGAAGCATGGTTGCCACTTTCAGAGAGATGGTTTCAGGCGTTAAGGAAATTTCCTCCGAGGTGACAGCGGTGGAAAAGGTAACGTTAAAGCAGATTAAAGAAATACGGGGGCTGCTCAGTCATTTTGAGACGCTTACGCGATTGGCCCAGCAAAATTTCGTCTCCACACAGAAGACCACCGTGGGGACCCGAAATCAGAAAGAAGGGATGAAGAAGATTGTGGAGTTGATGCAGTCTTTAAATACGCTTTCAGAGAGGATGATGGTATCTCAGCGGCGTTTCAGGCTTCGCGGGTAGGGCATGGACATCTTTATTTTCGAGGCGGCCGGGCAGTATATGGGCATTGAGGCCAAATACATATACCGTATCGCGGATAATGTCAGCATCGTACCCGTCCCGCTCATGCCTGTTTGCTATGAAGGTCTTATATACTACAGGGGCGATTTATTTGATGTGATTGATATGGGTCGCTTTATTAAAAAAGAGGCCTCAACGCTGCATGATGATCCCTATATCATTTTGCTGAAATGGAATGCTGAAAAGGTGGGTTTGATTCCGGACAGGATCGTGGGCATCAAGTGGGTTGAGGACAACGGCGGGACCGGGGCTGTTTTTAATGAACGAGGGGATACGGTGAAGTTGATGACGCCCGACGGGATCTGGAAGAAGCTGGCGGGATTGGCCCATGGAACTTGATAAATACCGGAAAATTTTCATCCAGGAATCGAGCAAGTACCTTGAAGAGTTGGATGCTGTTTTGATCAGGGTGGAAAAGGACCTTCAAGACCAGCAGTTGTGGGGTGACATACACGGCAAAATCCATTCCGTGAAGGGAATGGCCAGAGCCCTCAGCATGACGGATCTGGCCACTTTTTGTCATGCCATGGAGTCCTGGTGTAAATTATTTCAGGACGGTAGTAAAATCCCTGATGAGCGGATCGTTCAATTGCTTTTTGATGGCACAGATCTTCTCAAAGCTTTTGTGGCGGGCGAGGGTGAGATCAGCGAGCCGGAGGACCTGGAAAGACTGCGGTCGATTTCTGAAGATCTGTCAAAAGATCCTGAGGAATGGGTCGATCGGGCGGAGCCTGAGATCCGGTTGTCTGCAACGCCGGGTAAAATTGATCGCATACGGGTGGATTATGCTTTGATCGAGTCGCTTCTGGCCCGGTCTCAGGAAATCATGCTGCTGGAAAAGACGCTCCCACCCCTGACGGAGGATCAGATATCCGCGGGTCTTGGAAGCTGGATTAATCATTACATTTCCATGCTCAAAGGGCTCTATTTCCAGTTGGCCCAGCTCAGGCTGATGCCCGTTCAGGATTTCGGTGAGCTGTTTGTAAAAACCATTCGCGATCTGGCGAAAGCCTACAACCGGGATGTGACGCTTGAAATTGTGGGGGGTGAAATTGAGGTGGATATCGGCTTGATGGATCGCCTGAGAGAGCCGTTTATGCACCTGTTGCGAAATGCCGTTGCCCACGGTATCGAGCCTTCCGGTGAGCGGGAAAAGGCCGGCAAGGCCGGGACAGGGAAAATCGTTCTGGAAGCGGAACGGCGCGGGGATCAACTGATACTGACGGTCAGTGACGATGGTCGGGGTCTGGACCGTGAAGCCATCATCGCGTACCTCAAAGAAAAGATGAGCATGAGCCATGAGGAGATGAGCGTCCTTTCAAACGAGAAGCTCCTGAACATTATTTGTCGGCCGGATTTTTCTTCCGCCGGAGAGACCACCCAGCTGGCGGGTAGAGGGATCGGCATGAATGTCATCGCCCAGGCCATCGAATATCTGGGTGGCAACATGAAAATTCAATCGAAGCCTTCTAAAGGGACCCGGTTTATTATAAGCCTGCCCCTTTCTCTCTCGATTATCTATGCGGTTTTGTTCAGGCTGGGGAAATATATCCTGGCCATTCCCACATCCCATGTCCATGCCATAGAAAGTGAGGAGCCTGATGCCCCCCATAAAGGATCGCAGTTTTGTGATCTCAGAAGTATCTTGCGAATGGGAGATGAAACCAAGGGTAAAGGCGGCCATATCATCAGACTGCGGCAGTCTGCCTCTTCCCGCACGCCATCGTCCGAGGATGGCGGTTTGGGCGTTTCGGCGGACGCGATTATCGGCAATATGCCGCTTATGGCCATTCCCCTGGGAGAGCTGCTGGCCAAGACAGGGCTGTTTGCGGGCGTAGGCATTATGGAAAACGGCGATATTTCCCTTATCCTTGATCTTGAAAAAATTCAGGTGGCTGGGGCATAGGATTATTCAAATCCCTTTAAAATTTAGGAGCGATGTATGGATCATGTGAGCATGGCGTTTCGGTGGCGTTTTTCTACCAAAGTGGCGGGTCTGGTGTTGTTGGCGATGCTGCTTGCGGCAGGGGTTTTAACGGCCGATGCAGCGGAGCGAAAGTTACCCGGGTTGGCATTTACCCTTACGCTTCTCCACCATAATGATGGCCAATCCTCCCTTTTGGCAGACGGGCCATTCGGTGGGGCGGCCCGTTTCAGTACCCTTGCCCATGAACTCAAGGAAGAGGCGCTGCTGAACCCGCACCGCAACCCTCTGTGGCACCAGGGGGCGGTGATGGTGTCAACGGGTGATAATTTCCTTGCCGGCGCCGAATGGAACGCCAGCCTGGAGCATGGCATTCCCTTCTACGATGCCGTGGCCATGGAGCTTATCGGCTACGATGCCATTACCCTCGGCAACCACGATTTTGATTTCGGGCCGGATGTGCTGAGAGAGTTTATCCTGAGTTTTTCAAATCCCCTGTTTTTGAGTGCCAATCTCGATTTTAGAATGGAGCCGGGGCTTCAGGAACTTTTTGATGCGGGTGGGATTGCCAAAAGCACGATCGTGGTGACCGGAGGGCGCAGTATCGGCATTATCGGTGCGACCACAAAAGATCTACCGTTTCTTTCCAGCCCCCGAAATGTGAAGGTGGACCCGGTTATGGAGGCCGTTCAGGCCCAGGTGAACCAATTGTTGAACCTTCGTGTGAACATCATCATCCTGGTGAGTCATTTAAGAGGCCTTGATGCGGATTTGAAATTGATATCGTCTCTACATGGCATCGACGTGGTGGTTTCCGGCGGGGGTAGCGAACTGCTTGCCAACCAAAATGACCTCCTGATCCCCGGGGATGAGGATGACGTTATGGGCGCTTACCCCCAATATGCCATGGATGCGACCGGGAGGCAGATTCCGGTGGTGACCTGTCCCGGTGGATACCGATATATCGGTCGCTTCGTGGCCGTCTTTGATATCCTGGGGAACATCGTTAAAGTCCTGGATTCCCGGAGCGGGCCGCGGCGCGTGTCGGGTGTTCCCCCCGATGCCGTCGCAAGGGACCCCCTGGTTGTGGAGATGGTGACCGAACCTGTAAAGCAGTCTGTCGATGGATTGGCATCACAGATTGTCGGGTTTTCCCAGGTAGAACTGGACGGGGTCCGTGCAAGAATCCGAAAACAGGAGACAAACCTGGGGGATCTGATGGCTGATGCCATATTGTGGCAGGCCCGGCAGGTGGCAAAAGCGTTTGACTTGCCGTCGCCGGACGTGGCGCTTCAGAACGGAGGAGGGATTCGAAACAACGATGTCCGCGGACCGGGTGAAATCTCCAAAAAAGACACCTTTGATATTGCCCCCTTTTCAAGTTTTGTCACCCTGGTTCCCCACATCCCCCGCGATCAGTTCAAGGATATCCTTGAAAACGCCTACTCTGCCGTTGCGTCTTCCTCGGGGCGTTTTGCCCAGGTATCCGGTTTTGAGGTGGTGGTGGATCTGGCTCAAGAGGGCCGCGATCCGGACAACCCAGAGGCGCATCCGGGACGTCGTGTGCGTGATCTGGTGCTCAATGACGGTACGGTCATTGTTATGGACGGTGAGGTCTTTCCAGGTCCCGGCCTTAATGTGGCGACCCTCGATTTTCTGGCTGGCGGCGGGGACCAGTATCCTTTCGGGGATGCGTCGTTCACTCAGTTGGGCATATCTTATCAGCAGGCCCTTTCCAACTATATGGAACAGGGCTTGGGCGGGGTGATAACCGCCGATCAATACCCTGAAGGAGGTGAGGGACGGATCGTGATCCTCGGGCCATAAGACCCATGATTATGATACGCCCAAGACAAACATGAAAGAGTCGGTCCAACCCCATGACCTGCCTCCGAACTACTTAAAAATATTGATGAAGTATTCACAAGGGCGACTAGATGAATTCAATATCCATGATGCAGAATTTTAGAACCGACGGGAATTCGGCGATCCTTTACTATCAAGAACTCGTGGGTCGAATAACGAAACGTGAAGCCGGGCTGCATGCCTTGGTAGGCGGCACTTTTCAGCCGGATCGAATATTGCGAGAAGTAGAGGGTGCGGTTGCTAAATACGAAGGGAGCCGGGAACGTCCGCCGCTCTTCTGCCTTCCCATTGGGGTAAAAGACATTTTTCGTGTCGATGGATTTCCGACCCGCTGCGGCTCGAAACTTCCAAAAGAGTTGTTTGAAGGGCCGGAAGCCGCTTGCGTCTCCCGACTCAAGGAGGCCGGTGCCATGGTAATCGGCAAGACCGTTACGGCGGAATTCGCAGGACCCGAACCGGGACCCACATGCAATCCCCATGATGCGCGCCATACGCCCGGCGGATCGAGCAGCGGTTCGGCGGCGGGTGTTTCGGCGGGCTATTTTCCTTTGGCGTTAGGGACCCAGACGCTGGGATCCATTTCACGGCCTGCCGCATATTGCGGGGTTTTCGGGGTCAAACCGTCATTCGGCCGTATATCAACCGACGGCATCTTCCTTTTTTCTGAATCTGCGGATCATGTGGGCCTTTTCTTTCCGGAATTGAGCCTCGCATCCCTTGTGCTTGAGATCCTCGTTGATGATTGGGACGCAGGATCGGCTGTTCGCGAACCGTCTTTGACCCTGGGGGTTCCCACCGGGCCCTACCTTTTCCAGGCAACGGCAAACGAGCTGGAATATTTCCATGAGGCCGTTCTTACTATGGAAACCGCCGGCCATACCATAAAGGAGATTCGCTGTTTCGAAGATATTGAGACGCTGAACCGTTCTCACCTGGATATGATTACGCGGGAGTTCACGCGCATCCATTCAAAATGGTACACGCGGTATCCCGATCTCTATGGACCTCGTACGGCAGCCTATTTTCCAAAAGGATCTAATATTAACGATGATGCGTCAGCGATATTGGCAGCTCGGCGTTACGAATTCAGAGCCAAAGTGGAACGGATCATGGAGGTCCACCAACTGGATGCATGGGTCTGTCCATCAGCGACCGGCGCCGCGCCAAGAGGGCTTGATTCCACCGGCGATCCCATTATGAATATTCCGTGGACCAATTGCGGACTTCCTACGATCTCGGTGCCATACTGGAACAAACAAGACCCGCTTCCACATGGGCTTCAATTCGTCGGGTATTTCAACCGGGACGAGAGACTGTTATTGCATGTTAAAGAACTTTCAAAAGCACTGACGAATGATGTCCCGACCCCACTTGGCACACCCGGTCCATCAGGTCAACATCAATCTGGTGGTTCAAAAAACTGTCGACCTTTAACACACGGTCATTGAGGACACGTCCATCTTGTAATATCCTTTTCTTTAATGCATCCATGCCGTTCCGGCGGTGCTCTTTTTTCCGTGGTTAATAAAAATGCCGGTCCTTTTTGTCGGTCCACGCCTCATAGGCTTTGAGGCCCAGATCCTGATGGAACTGCATTATTTTGATGCGACGCTGGTCCAGGGGAAGTGCAAAATCCTCGTACTGGAAGGCGTCATCGAAACCGATTTTTCGGGTATCTTCCAGGTCGCAGGCAAAGTATACCGCATCGATCCTGGCCCAGTAAATGGCGCTCATGCACATGGGACAGGGTGCACCACTGATGAAGATTTCATGCCCCATGAGCATTCTGGCGCGCTCCGGGACGGGGTCGGGTGACCCTTCCGGGCGCGGCACAAACTGAAGTGTTGACTTGTTTTGGTTTTCCGGAGTGATGGTGGGCGAATAGGGGTTGATCACGCGGGCCGCTTTGCGGATCGCCTCCACCTCGGCATGGGCTGTAATGTCCCCCGTGAGCAGCACCCGGTTCTGGCCCCGGGCGATAATCTCCCCGTCCTTGGCAATGACCGCGCCAAAGGGACCGCCCCAATTGTTGTCAACCGACTCCTTGGCCAGTCGGCAGGCTTCCGCAATCAATTCGTCATGGGTCATGATTTTACTCCTTTCTTATTGCCTGGTTTTCCGTTGGGTGTTTAAGTTACGGGGACCATTTTCCTGGAATTTCGCGAGCCGGAAAATCCTAGCCAACTGAGATAAAAAGCCAGAGCATCAAGGCAAGACTTGCCAGTATCCCGGCAAGTCCCGCAAGGGTGACCCCCCAACCGGTTGTTTTTGTGGGTCGAAGCCAGAACGAAAGACGCCGTGTTAAAAGCGGCATGGCAACCCATTGCAGAAATGCAACGCTGGCGATATTTCCGATGAGCATCTGCGCCGCAAAGGGGAGGGGTTTGAGAAATGGGGTCAACAGCCAGTAGGTCAGGACCATGACGGTGGGGTAGAGCGCCGCCACCACGGTAAGGACCATTTTCCAATCAGGAATCTTTTCATCGGTGCCGGCCAGGTCCGAAAACCATGCATCGAAGCCGCCCACGCGTTTCAGTGTGAAGTCTCCAAATCGTTTCTTGAAATCATCCACCCATTTTTGGCGAACAGGGGATTTGATCCAGGCTTCCAGCAGGGCGTTGTTTTCGAAATGGACCACCGTCACCCATTCGGCCCTGGTGGTCGGCGCCGGCTGGTAAATTTCCGTATATTTGTAACCCGCGTGAAGACTGGCATCCCCGGTGATCCCCCGCTGCCATTCCAGAAATTCATCGGATTGTTCCGGCAAGACGGTCTGAACCACCACGGCCGTGGCCCGGGACTGGGGAGAAAGAATTTCAAGGGAAATTTCACGATCGATGGGGCCTTTCATTTTGTTCATCCTGTTTCCTTGGTAGCCTGGCTTTTTTACCCTACTTGTACCCGTATTCGTGCCAATGGGTCAGAACTTTTTTCTTCAAGGATTTTCCGCACAGGTTTTCCAGGGAAAGCCTTTTAGGGATTTGGTTTCCTTCAAAATCGTCGGGATAGAGACAATTATAGATCACCTTGGTGGACTTCCGGGACTTCTTCTCTTCAGGGGTTACAAACAGTTGAAGTGGAAAAGGGGGCAGATTTGGAAAGAGAAACTGTCCATTTTCAGGATGGGACCTGCTGGCAAAGGCCCAGACCACTTCATTGATGTTGCCGGGATCAATGTCATCATCCACCAACAGGACTTTTGACAGCAACTCCCCGGCTTTGGATGGGAAAAAGATCTCCGCCAGTTTTTGCACCAGTTCTTTTCCGGAGACTTTTCCTCTCGCCGACTTGTTTACCGTAACCACCAACCAATGCACTGCCGATTCAAAGGGGATGAAGCACCGTGCCACGGGGAAATTGTGTTTTCTGAGCTCCGCCGTCACCTCGGCTGAGATGCCGATCCCCCAGCAGGTATGGTTTTCTTCAACGGGCTCTCCCGCGGCCACCACGGGAAGGATCGGCGCATTTCTGTGGGTAATGGCGGATACCTCATAAACCGGCTGAGGGGAAGATTCGCCTTTTGAAATATACCCGGTGTACTCCCCCATGGGGCCTTCCCGGGTCTCTTCCTTGAGATGAACCGTTCCTTCGATGACGATCTCGGAATTGGCGGGAACCTGTAGCGGAACGGTCTCACAATCAATAACCTGTACCGGTTCCCCCAGGTACCCGCCCACAAAGTCGGGTTCCGAGACGCCGTCGGGAATGGGCATGCCGCCCACAAAGGGGATGGCCGGGTCGACCCCCAGGGCGATGGCAAAGGGCATGGGGGTATTATTTTCTTTCCACTGGTTGAATATCACCCCCAGGTGCTGTCCTTTAAAACCCGTTCCGGTCAGCGTGTTCTTACCCGTTATCATGGCCCTGTTGATGGACCAGTTGGTCCATTTTTTGTCGGGCGTCTGAACAATCACAATTCCCCAGGTGTTCAGGTATCTGCCGCCGTCGTCCTTATGAATAAAGGGGGTCGGGAACCTGTAAAGGTCCACGTCATCACCCGTCTGAATATTCTCTTTGCACGGGCCTTCCGTAACAATTTCCGGAGGGATGAATTTCCTGTCCCATGTCCTTGAGAGTAATTCGACGATCCCGGGGCCATTGGCATGGGGTGGCATTCCCAATGATAATGCCACCCGCGCAAATTCCAACCCTTTTTGCCGACTCATGCCCGCCGGTGCTCCGAGTACACGGAATCCCGGTTTAATGCCCTTGATCCGGTTGAACAAGGGCGCAGGCGCCCCCAGGTCGTAGGAGTGTTTGATAATCCCCCCTATTTCCAGGTCCCAGTCAACCTCACGGTCAATTTCCTGGATCTCTCCAATCTCATTCAGTTCTTTAATATACGCTCTGAAACTCTTCACGGGTCTGGTCCTGTTACTCATTCAAAGTGGATTGTTTTCCCACGGTTCCCCGGCTGTTTGCCGAAGATGATTCTAGCGCAGGGCCAGATGAATATCCAACGGATCCGTGTATTTTTGTTGATACGCAATTTTTTTCTCTAATTTCTGGATGCTCTGTCTCTTGACGAACTCTCCATAACCCTGTGTGCCCACCAGGCCTTCCTGACGGTCATACACGACCTTTCCCCGGACAATGGTTTTAAAGGGCTTTCCTTTCAGCTTATAGCCGTGAAAGGGGCTGTACTTGGCCATTGTCACCATTTTGTCCTTGTCGATGGTCCATTCTTTTTCAAGGTCGAAGATGGTAAAGTCCGCATCGGATCCGATGAACATGGACCCTTTTTTCGGGTAAAGTCCATAATGTTTGGCGGGAAATTCGGATAACACCTCCACCAATCTGCTTAGCGGCAATCTACCCTTGTTGTAGCCTTCACTGACGATAACGGGCGCCATGGTTTCCACTCCGGGGATACCGGGGAAAGAATGCCAGATATCGTCGGGTTTTTCGGTGGCGATCTCATAGGGGGCATGGTCGGTGGCCACAAAATCGATCCTTCCATCGGCGAGGCAGTCCCACATGACCTGATTGTCTTTTTTACTTCTGAGCGGCGGGGCGATCTTGGCGAATTGCCTGAATTCCCCCATGTGTTCGGGGGCATTCAATGTGAGGTAATGGGGACAGACCTCGGCTGTGACGTCAAGCCCTCTCTTTTTCGCTTCACCGATCAACAGCCCGCCGATGCCGGTGCTCATGTGGACGATATGCATTCTGCATCCGGTGTCTTCCGAAAAGGAGAGGCACAGTTCAATGGCCGCTTTTTCCGCCAGGGCCATTCTGGCCTCGGACCAGGCCGGGCCATCCGTACGGCCCTCTTTTTCAAATTTTTTCACATAGAAGTCGCATATATCGAAATTTTCGGCGTGAATCCCCACGGCGAGACCGGTCTTGGTCACCGCCCTGAAGCATTCGAGCATTTCCGGATCCGAGACTTTCGGGTAGGTGGGGACCGATGGTGTCATGTAGACCTTAAAGGCGACGACCCCGGCATCCACCTGTTCCTGAACATTATGGAGCCAGCCCTCCCTGACATCCTCCCCGGTTACGCCGCCCCAGGAGGCGAAATCAACCATGGCCTTATCCTTGATCTTGTCGATCTTGTTGTGCAGTTGTTCCACGCTCCGGACGGAAGGTTTTGAACAGCAGGGCATATCGATGATGGTGGTGATTCCGCCACTGGCCGCAGCGGAGGTTCCGGTAAAAAAATTCTCCCGGTGGGTAAATCCGGGATCCATGATATGGGTATGGGAATCGATGCAACCCGGAATCGTCAAATGCCCTTGGGCATCTATGGTTTCTTTTCCTTCAATGCCCTCGAGATTGTCTATGAATCCGGCCACTTTTTCATCTTGAATCAGAATGTTGGTCTTGTGGGTGTTGTCCCCCTGGGGGATGCGGGCATTTTTGATAATTACATCGTACATTCCAGATCTCCTTTCTTTCACGATTGTAAATGGCGTTCATTTCGCAGAATTAGCTTGTTGGAGTCGGCCTGCAATATTCGATCCATAAATATCGGCGATATTAATAAGGGCTAGATAACATCATTATAGCAAATTCTGAATAATTTAGGGTAGTTTTTTCTTTTATCGGATTACAAGAATAGTTCGAAAGGCCAAATATTTGACGGTAAAATAGATGGTTTCTGACCCAATGAGAAAATGTATAGAAAAAGCCCGGAAAACAAAAAAATCAGATTAGAATTGACATTTTTTTTCACAGCATATATTTGTTTATCCAACACAGGTGTATTACATGATCGGAAAACCGATTATGTAATTTTATAAGGAAAGATGGTTAGAATCCATCGCAAACCAGCCATTGCTGTATAAGGGGACGAAAGCCGCATTATGCCACTGGGATACCGGGAAGGCGCGGCCGGTAGATTGATCCTTAAGCCAGAAAGCCTGCCTGCTTGTTAAAAATTTTTCGGATAACCCAGCTGGATGCTATCCATATCTTTTGTGGTCATCAAACCGTATTTAGCGGCCAAAAGGATATCGGTGTATGCATCCAGGGATGTCTTGTTTTTCCCCGTCGTCTGTTTTTTCCCTGAAAATTATTGCATGCCCTTGTCTCCTTTGTGAGTCCTGATTCTTTTGCATATGGTCTTGATGACCCTTCGTTCAGCGTGATGCTGGACCCAGGAAAGGAGACGGTATGCAAACAGCAATTAACAAGGCGTTTGGGGGTTTGATAACACGTTTGGTTCAAAAGGAGGATCTGTCCAGGGAGGAAGCGAAAGGCGCCTTTTATACGATCCTTAAAAATGAAACAACCGATATGCAGCAAGGGGCGTTTCTGGCGGCCATGACCGCTAAAGGTGAAACGGAAGATGAGGTGGCGGGAAGCTGGGAGGCCATTTATGAACTTGATACCGTGAAAGTTGCATCCGATGATCCCAGGCCCATTGTCGATAACTGCGGCACGGGTATGGATACATTCAAAACTTACAACATCAGTACGGCGGCATCCATTGTTGCGGCTTCAGGTGGTATCCGGATGGCCCGGCACGGGGCGCGGGCGATCACTTCCGTGTGTGGGACCGTTGACATGGCGGAAACCCTGGGCGTTGACGTGGAGTGCAGCGCGGATGTGGTGGCCGAGAGTATCAACGAGGCCGGCATCGGGCTGTTCAACGGTATGAGCCCCGAGATCCATCCCCAGGCCCTGGGAAGAATCCTTTCCAATATTCATTTCGGTTCAACCCTTAATATCGCCGCTTCTCTCGCAAACCCCGCCATGCCCAGAATCGGGGTCAGGGGGGTCTATTCAAAGGAGATGATCATACCGGTGGTCCGGGTCATGAAAGCCATCGGATATGAGCGGGCCCTGGTTATTTACGGCAGCATCGATAATTCCCTTAAAGGCATGGATGAAGCATCGGTCTGCGGCAGGACCTATTGTGCGGAGTTAAAAGCGGACGGTGAGATAATAGAATATGATTTTCGTCCAGAGGATTGCGGCCTCAACGCCTGCAACCCAATAGACCTTACCCCTGTTCCGGATGTGGACCGGGAAGCCCGGGATTTCGTCGCATTGCTGCGGGGTGAAAAAAACGGGGCCCGGTTTGAAGCGGCCGCCCTGAATGCCGGGCTGATATTCTATGTGGCGGGAAGTGCCGATTCCATTAAAGAAGGCGTCATAAAGGCTTCTACGGCCCTGAAAGAGGGGTCGGCTTTTGATACCCTTGAAAATTGGGTGAAAATCCAGAACAGGGACCCCAAAGCGGGTGCCAGAAAATTGTGGACGTTGACTCAGGTGGGGAGCCATTAAGAAAATGAAACTGCTGCTGACCGGATTGAAAAAACTGAAGATGAAGGAGGCGGAAGGCCGGGTCCCTGAAGAGGGATTTCGGCTTCTGAGGGTGCAATACTGCGCCATTTGCCGAACGGATGCCAAAATGTGGAATGAGGGGCACCGGGATCTGGTTTTGCCGAGGGTTTTGGGGCACGAACTCATTGTCACGGGAGAGAACGGCAAAAGATTCGCCATCTGGCCCGGAAGAACCTGTGGGGAATGTGCCTATTGCCTGAGCGGGCGAGAGAACCTTTGTGAGCAAATGAAGATCATGGGCTTTCACCATGACGGAGGCTTTTCCAGCCATGTCATGGCCCCTTCGGAGAGCATGATTCGGGTTGATGATCATATCCCCCTTCATGTGGCGTCTTTGGCGGAACCGGCCGGTTGCGTTCAGAACGCCCTGGAGCCCCTTAACCCCCAAAAGGGTGAGCGGATCATCATCTACGGCGGGGGGAGCGTGGGCTTGATGACGGCCCTGGCATGCCGGGAGATGGGGGTAATTCCGCTGGTCATTGAAAAGGACGAAAAAAAGATCGAGCGGTCCGAGGAATTTCAACGGGCCGAGAACATCATGGTCCGGAAAGAGACCACTGACAGCGAATTTGACATGGCGCTGAACGCGTGCGCGGATCCTACGGCTTTCAGCATGTGCGTCGCAAAACTGGCCAAAGGCGGGCGGCTCTCCTTTTTCGGGGGGCTGACCAAGAATAAGGACATTGAGACGAATCTCTTAAATCTCATGCACTACAAAGAGATGACGCTAAGCGGCGCATACGGGTTGACCCGGAAAAATTTGAAGGACGCTCTGGTCCTGATCGGGAAGAAGCCCGGTTCCTTTGAGAAATTGATTGAGGAGATTATCCCTCCCGAAAAGGCCGCCGCATTAATGCCGGATATTCTTTCCGGGAAAACCTTTAAGTATGTCATTGATTTCAGCGGCAACGGGAAAAAATTGAACCTTTTTCAGGGGAAACCGGATCAGGACAATTCTGAAAAAAAATCAGCTGCTTTTCCGGAAACCGGCGCGGATAATGTCAGTATGGCCGACGATACATTTAGTGATTATAAGGATGTGCTGGATGCCATTTGTTCCGTGCCGGATGATATCAGGGCCGAAGCCGTCAGCAAAATGGACAACAAGACAAAACCCTTAGGATCTTTGGGGAGCCTGGAGGATTTGGCGTTACGGATATGTCTTGTTCAGAACACTTTGAATCCCCGTGTGGACCATAAGTCTATTCTGGTGTTTGCGGGAGATCACGGCATCGTTGAAGAAGGCGTGTCGGCTTACCCCGCCTCGGTCACCGGTGAGATGGTGAAAAACTTCCTGAATGGCGGTGCGGCCATCAACGTCTTGTGCCGTCAGTTCCAGATCGATATCGGTATTGTGGATATGGGTGTCAATGCCGATTTTCCGCCCCACCCGATGCTGTTTGGCAAAAAGGTGCGAAAAGGGACCCGAAACTTTTCCCTTGAAGAAGCCATGACACCCGGGGAAGCGGAAGAAGCCGTCTCAAAAGGGATGGCGGTTTTTTTTGAAAAATACGCATCGAATAAAATTGACATGATCGGTCTCGGGGAGATGGGTATCGGAAATACCACCTCCGCATCGGCCATCATCTGTGCGATTACGGGGATTACACCCGCCCAGGCGACCGGAAGAGGGACGGGTCTCGACGACAAGGGGATGGAGCGGAAGACCGAGATCATCGAGAGGGTCCTGAAATTCCATAAGCCGGATCCGGAAGACGGGTTTGATATCCTGTGTAAAATCGGGGGTTATGAGATTGCGGGAATCGTGGGTGCGGTACTGGCCGCAGTTTCAAAGGGCGCCGTTGTGGTGCTTGATGGTGTTATATCGACCGCAGCCGGGTTGATCGCTTATACGTTAAAGCCCGAGATCGGCGGTTACCTCATATCCGGGCACAAATCCGTGGAAGTGGCTCAGCAGGCGGCCCTTTCCCACATGGGCCTTGAACCGGTCATCGACTTCGGAATGCGGCTGGGTGAAGGCACCGGCGCGGCCATCACCATGAATGTGGCGGATACGGCCTGCAGAATTATGCGGGAGATGGCTTCCTTTGAAGAGGCGGGCGTCAGCAATAAAGATTAGGGACTTTCGGGTCATCGCGGAAGGCCTTGACTTCATGAGATTTGACATGTAGACTGGCAATTATCATGATATATGACGGTGCTCATGGCAATTATTATGGAGGCGGGCCATGTATGTCAAAAGGCAATTGGATTTATCAAAGATTCTACGAAAAAAATCCTACTTTTTATTCGGACCACGTCAAACGGGAAAGACATCCTTAATTCAAGATACGTTAAGTGAATACAGGTATTACAATCTGCTTAAGACCGACGTGTATCTGAAATTAAGCAGGGCACCCCAAAGGCTTCGCCAGGAAATAGCAGACGATGACAGGGTTGTTATCATCGATGAGATTCAGAAGCTACCGATTTTGTTGGATGAAGTACATAATTTAATTGAAGAAAAAGGTATCCATTTCCTTCTTACCGGATCCAGCGCCAGGAAGCTGAGAAATAAGGGCGTTAACCTGTTAGGGGGTCGCGCCAGAACCAGGCGGCTGCGCCCCTTTATTCTCAGAGAGTTAAAAGAGGATTTCCAATTACTGAAAGCCCTGGACAGAGGTCTGATCCCCTCCATCTATTTTTCCGATGCACCATTTGAAGATCTGGAGGCATATGCGGGAAATTATCTAAAGGAAGAGATTGCAGCGGAAGCCATCGTCCGGAATGTTCCTGCATTCAGCAGATTTCTCACTGTAGCCGGGCTGTGTAACGGTAAAATGATTAATTATACGAACATCGCAAGCGATGCACAGGTCCCAAGATCAACCGTGCAGGAATATTTTCAGATTCTACGTGATACGCTGCTTGGCGATGATTTGCCTGCATGGCGGAAATCCGTCAAACGAAAGCCGGTTTCCACTTCGAAATTTTACTTTTTCGATATAGGCGTCGCCAGATTTCTGCAAGGTCGTCGGGGTCTAAAGATGAGATCTCCGGAATTTGGGGAGGCATTTGAAGCCTATATCCATCATGAGATAAGAACTTACTGCGATTACAAGGGGGGGTGTGATCTGGGTTACTGGAGGGCAACTTCAGGCTTTGAGGTTGATTTTGTCGTCAACGGAAAAACAGCGATTGAGGTAAAGGGGAAGGCAAACATTACCAAAAAAGACTGCAAAGGACTGACAGCAATAAGGGAAGAAGCACTTCTGAAGAATTATATATTGGTCAGTCTCGAAGATACCCCTCGAAAAGCTGGGGATATATCTATCCTTCCCTGGAAAGATTTCATTACGAACCTGTGGCAGGATGCGTATGCATGATAAAGAGAGGAGAAGGGGTACCCATTCCTCATCCACCTAATCAGGGCCAGATCTCTCACACTACGAGACCCGGGGTGCACCTAATTGCTGTCCCCCCTTCAGGGAAAACTTGCCGGTCCCCGTGGATGCCGCATAGGCATCGCTTGCCCCAATATGGGACGGGGGCAACATCCATCATTAAATAAATAACTTGGTATATTGATAACGCGTGGGGTGCCGTCTCATTCCACACTTTCAGTCGAATTTCACATCAGCGGCCGTCAAAGAGACCTTTACGTTTTTTGCTGCAAGTATCTCGTTTTCCATTCCCCTTTCAAGTTCTTGGGCGGCCTCGGGATCGTCCATGAGCTGTTTCAGCCTTAAGTCAAGTTTCCTTTTTCTTGAATTACTGATAATCCCGTCCAAATGTATTTCATAGGGGATTTTTACCCTTCCTGTTGTGGCGTGTGAGAATTCATACAAAATATTTTTCCCATAAATAATGTTCAGATAATTCTCGGTTCCAAGGTAAATAGCTGAATTGTATTCCGGATATCTTCCGGTATCGTTTTTTTTCATTCGAACGACTTGCGATTCAAACAGGAATTTGACGATCTTTTTATCTGGAAGCGGCTCTCCTTCAGGGTCGACATCCTCAACCTGTTTCATGGCATTAATGACGGAGAATTCAACTTTGACCGGATCGAAAAGCAGGTAATTAAAAAAAGCGGTTAATGGACCGTACTGGTCCGAATAGGGAATGGATTTGGTGAATGCCTTCTTTGACTGGTCTTCCCAAAATTTTACCAAATTCTCTTGGTAATCAAAATAGACCCGAATCCCTGTTTGGTTTTCATAGTCCTTCACATCCGGAAGGATCTCTCGAAATTCTTCCGTCACAAACTTCTCGTTTTGGAGTCGAAACCGTTCATGAATCCGCATCTCAACGGCCTTCATCATTTCTTTGTATTCGGCCGTGCGCTTGCCATAGATAAATAACGCAAACTTGCTCCACAGATCTTTTCCAACCGGTTCTTCCAGGCTGAAAATTGAAAGGTAGTTCCCGCCCTCCTTTCTCATCTCCAGGGTAGCGACCATCCTGGCCTTTACAAAGGCCTGTAAGTCCATATGAACATCATAGGAAAGCTTGATGCTTTTAGCGTCTTCAAAGGATTTCACAGAGAGTATTTTCAGGAATTGCTCGCCAATTTGTCTGGATTTATCCCACTGGGAAGATGACGTTTCAGTGGCCTCTGCTTCAACTGAGACAGACGTTTGAAACACCATGAGAAGAAAAAGAAGTGCTGCACACAGGTAAAAACGAGATATGATTTTGGCAAAAACCATCAGCGACTCCTATTTTTCACGGTAGAAGTGAGGGAAAATTCCCCGAATTCTCGAAAGGAGAGTCAACAGCAGACTTGATGACCCCTGATCCGTTGTATCGACATACGCCCTATTCAGATCTTGATAAAAGACTAAATTAAAAGTCGCAATTTTACCAAGGCCGTCATTCCTGCCGATAAAGAGTCCCAAAGACGACAGGCCCTCATCTATCGCCTTTTGACATTGTCAACATGGTTTATTTAATGGGAGAGGCCTTGCAGAGATGACCCTCTTCCATGGCTATCCGCCCGCATCCATCGCAAACATATTTCATGGCAGCCAGTTTATCCTTGCAAATATGCTTTGCATCCACCTGGGGCGCACCGCAAAAACTGCATTTCCCCGCATCCCCGCAAGGGTCGCAAAGATGACCCGGTTCTTCAGCCACTGCGCCACAATTCTTACAAGTATATGCCATGATGTTCCTCCTTAAATTAATAAAAGAATAAAAGAAAAGGGCTCATCAAATCTGCTGTTGACTCTTGGTTGACATCTCCTCTGGGAATATGCGACAGGGTTCCCCCTATCAGAGATTCTCCATGGCGGCCGACTGCGGAACCTCAAGTTTGAGCCAGTACATGAAATCAGTGCTCGCATGATTTTTGAATATGTTGTCCACATCGCCGGAACCGGTCGTCGACTTCGCGTGACAGCCCAGGCAGTTGGCGCGCTGGTAACTCTCCATGGACGTATTGCCCAGGACAGGCTGTTTGCCGCCTTCGCTCTCCGGCCTGGGTTCGATTTCAAGCTTCAGAGCCACGTAGGCCGAACCGCTTTGGTATTGGATGACATCCCTGGATACATTTTGGCACTCGCGCGCCGCCGGATTATCCGCGAAGTCCATTGTCATCCACTGGGTGGAGATGAGTTCGTAGTTGTTCCAGACCGAGTTTCCGCTTCCCGCGGCCGCGATGGCGTTGTGACACTCCCTGTTCCATCGCGCAGAGGAAATGTAACCTCCCTTTGTCTCGTCCTCGCTCACCGTGATCTGGCGGCACAGCCTCGAGAATCCCTTGACCTCGGCCTGGCCCATATCAATGCACCACGGCTCCGTTCCCGAATTGCACGCGCTTGGCGGCGGGGTCGTTGAGCCGTCCGGCCTGTTGCAGCAGGTTCCGATCCATTCGGCGCCGTCCGACATGCACATGGCCGTCGGGTCGTTGGTGGTGGGCGTATCGTTACAGTGGGCGCATCGGTTGGTGACGGGCGTGTCCGGGTCGGGGGGACAACCGTCGATCCGAGACGAATCGGTGTCGTCGTTACAGAGCATGGGATTGAAGTTCCAATCCTTTAGGACGGTCGGCGGGCACGAGTCACTCGGCGTGCCGGCTCCGGATCCGCCGGTGGTGGAGGGCCCCTCGCAGTCGGGGGCATTGTCCACGTGTTCGAAGGTGGAATACACCCACGCCGGTTGGGTGAGCGTCTTGTGCATGATGTGCTGGCCCACCAGCCCCATGGTTCGAAGTTCACAGGTGGCCGTCTGTGGGGTACCCGAAGTGCGGTATTCCGGCGTGTAGATCAACAGTTCCTCAATATGATATTTGGCGCGTTCAGCGGGCGTGGCGTGGGCAAGGTCCATCCAGGCGTTCTTGATCTGGATGAAACCGCTGTCCTTGTTCGCGGGATCACCGCCGGTGTAGCTCGCCAGGCCGCAGGTCCCGGTAATATCGCTCATGGCGGGGTCGGTTTGCGGATCGGTGGGGATCGTGCCCGGCACGTTCCACCCGTTGCTCACCACCTGGGCGTACAGGGAAGGGCTTATCAGAATTTCGTAGCGAATGAAGTTGCCGTTTTTGTCGATGACCGGTGAGGTGCTGAGGGCATCTTCGGTGGCTTCCTGGAAAGAATCGTCCACCTTCCCCACCTGGTCGATCACCCGGTAATACGCGTAATCTGGAATCGCCTTGCATTCTTCGGGGTAGAAACGCGACCCGGATGGACCCGGATCAGCCTGGTTGAGCAGGTCGGCGGTGGACGACCATTCCCGCCACTGGGGTGTGTTGTCGCCATCCACGTTGATCCGACCACCGACCGACGGTGCACTGAGCGCCAGGAATGACTGCCACGAGAACTCGTCGAAGTCGTTCTGGCTGGCATCGCCGGGCGTCTTGTCGACGTCTCCGGGCAGCTTATAGGTAAGACTGCAGGCAAAGATTTCCGGCGTCGGAGCGACGGGATCGCTATCACTGCACCCCGTCAGGGCGACCAAAGTCCATATGAGGACCATGGCCATGAGCACCGGTAACGACACAAGTATTCTGCCGGCCAACGCCGGCTGCCTTTGTTTGAGCCATCCTTTACTTAGAGTCATAATCGTTTCGCGCCTCCCTGTTCCCCGTGAATGTTAATTCGTTAAGCAACTCGAAGTCCTCTGAACGATACCTGTCGCTGTCCGTGATATATAATCAAATCGTTAGCATTTTTACAATCGTCTGTAAAGTTGGAAAAGAAAATGACCTGTACGTGCTTGCGTCCGGTGTCGAGCGGAGCTGCTCTTCGACTTCATCAGCACAGCGTATGAATGCCCCACAACCCATTCACTCTTTGCGGATTGCCGTGTTGCCATTGTTTGATTGGAAGGTCTTCCCCGAATTCGTTGGCCGCGCCGGCTGTTTCCGCAACGCTTCGAGGAACGCGAGCGCCTTCCGTGTCACGTCGTCTTTGGCCCAGCCAAACCAGGCATTGATCTCGCGGTGGTTGCGATCGCTCGCGTCTACGACTTTAACCGCGATGTTGGCGGTTTTAAGCTTTTTGGCAAAAGCATTGGCCTGCTCGGGTCGTACGGGACTGGGAGTCGCGCCTATGCCACGGCTATAGCAGATCAGAAAGGGCGGGATTCCCTTCCCGCCGGCCACATGAAGAAGCGGTGCGGCGTCCCGCCAGACCTGGGGATCGTCACCGAAAATGCCGCCATAATATCCGGAGACGACGGACTGCATCAGAGTGGGCACGTCGTATGCGTTCGTATCGAGTGAAATGACACCCTTGAGAATGGAGAGATCTTTGTCCTCAGCCTTCAGGAGACGTTCATCGGTGGCAACCAGGGTGGCCAGATGCGCGCCTGCCGAGTACCCCATGAGAAAGATCTGATCCGGATTCCCGCCGTGGGCAGCCACGTGTTCACGCACCCAAGCCAAGGCAAGCGCAACGTCCTGCACATTGACCGGATGTTTACCCTCCGGCAGCAAGCGGTAGTTTATGCTGATGAACAGCCAGCCTTGGTCGACCAGAAACGTCACCTTCTTTCCCACATCTGCCTTGTCACCTTTCCACCAGCCACCTCCATGGACATAGACCATAACCGGGGCATTCTCAGCTTCGGCGGATCGATGGATATCCAGTCGTTGCATGGCGTGTTTCCCGTAGGCGATGTCCAATCCTTGAACAATGCCCTCTTCAGCATGGGCTGCCGGAACTCCCCATATTAGCGCCAACCATAATACTGCAATCCCCTTCATGATCAAGTATGGGGATTTCTTGCAGGGATTTCTCATATGGGGGTCCTTTTGTTTAAGATGACGACGCTAATTCAGTCGCACGGATTTTTGCGTCGGCTGAATCAGAACGTTTTTCCTCTTGGGATTCTGACGTTTAGACCAGCGCTGAGGCAAGCAGTGCATCGATTTTGGATGTGACCTGAGCGTCGGTAGTGTGCTTCAAGGTGATGGCCCGGGCCGGACATTCGGCCGCACACAGCCCGCACCCCTGGCAGGCGGAGGGGGGTATTTCGGAAACGCCCCGAGCATTGATAAAGGGAGCATTAAAGGGGCATTGGCGCACGCATATCAGGCAGGCGGAACACTTGTCGGCATCTACCTCGGCCACTGCGGGGGAGGTGACCATCTCCTTTTTGCTGAGGATCTTCAGGACCTGCTGGGCAGCGCCTTTGGCCATGGTGATGGTTTCTTCGATGAATCTGGGGCTGTGGGCCAGTCCGGCCAGGAAAATACCCGCTGAGGCAAAATCCAGAGGTCGCAGTTTGACGTGGGCTTCCAGGAAAAAGCCTTCCTCGGAACGGGGCAGCTTGAGCAGATCAGCCACCTCGGCTGCGCCTGCGCCGGGCCTGATGCCGGCGCTGAGGACCACCAGGTCCGGCTCCACCCGAAAATCCTGGTGTGACCCGCGGTCCATAAAATCAACGGTCAGTTTTCCGCCGTCATCAAAGACCTCCGGTTTTTCTTCGGGGATATAGCGAAAAAACAAAACCCCCTTTTTGCGGGCCTTCAGATAGTATAGCTCTTTGAACCCAAAAGTCCTGACATCCCGGTACAGTACAACGATCTGTGCCTTGGGGTTGATCTCTTTCAACTGGATGCTGTTTTTTACCGCCGCCGAGCAGCAGACCCTGCTGCAGAAGGAAAACCCTTCCCGGCGCGATCCCACGCACTGGATCATCACCACCCGTTTGATCCCGCCGGCCCAGACGGGATCTTCCGCCATGCGTTTTGAAAACGCCACCTGGGTAAGTACCCGCGGGTCACTGCCGAAAAGATACTCATCCGGTTCGTAGGGTCGGCCGCCGGTGGCGACCACCACGCCGCCGTAGCGGATATCCTGTTGTTGCCCCCGGCTTTCCAATGTGCCCTCAAAGGCGCCGGTCTGGCCGCTGTGGGCAATGAGCCGGCTGTCCAGGTGCAGGCTGACATTGGGATGCCGCTGGATCCGTTCTGTAAGGTAGCGCACCAGTCTGACGGGAGAATGCCCCTCCAGGGTGGCGGTCAGGTTGACGGTGAATCCGCCCAGCCGGTCGCTTTGCTCCAGCAGGTGTACGGCATATCCCTGGTCTGCCATGGCCAGCGCCGCGGTCATGCCGGCCACGCCGCCACCGATGACAAGCCCTTGGTTCACCACCGGATAGGTGCTCTCGCGCAAAGGTTCCAGCAGCACCGCACGGGCCACGCTGGCGCGGATGATGTCCTTGGATTTCTCGGTGGCTTTTTCAGGCTCTTTGGCATGCACCCAGGAACACTGGTCCCGAATACTCGCCAGTTCGAAGAGATAGGGGTTCAGACCCGCCTCGCGCAGGGTGTCCTGGAACAGGGGCTCATGGGTCCTGGGAGAGCAGGCCGCTACCACCACCCGGTTGAGCCGGTGCTGCCGTATGAGGTCGACCAGGGTTTTTTGGGTTTCGGTTGTGCAGGAGAACATGAAATCTGTGGCAAAGGCCACATGGGGCAAGGTCTTGACGTATTCCACCACCGGGTCGATTTGCACCACCCCGGCGATATTTGTACCGCAGTGGCACACGAACACCCCCACCCGCGGCTCGTCTTCCAGGGGCGCTTCCGAGGGGCTTTTTTCGACGACGGTTTCCGTGTCCCTGGCGGGGCTTAGCACAATCGAAGCCTCGGCCGCCGCCGCCCCCGCCTGGATCACTGTTTCGGGGATGTCCTTGGGTGCTTCCACGCCGCCGCAGACGAAAACTCCCGGCCGGGAGGTGGAAACCGGCGTGTCGAACTCGGTGCCTAAAAACCCGTAGGCGTTGGTGACAACACCGAGCTGGGCGGCAAGATTTGAAAATCCGGCCGACGGTTTGAAGCCGCTGGAGAGCACCACCATATCGTATTCCTCTTCCATTTTATGGTTGAGATGGTGGTCGAAGGTTTCGATGATCAGGTTGTCGTTTTGCGGATTTAGATAGACCTGGGAAATCATGGAGCGCCGGTAATGTACCTGGTGCTGATTGCGGGCGCGGTCCACGTAATCGTCAAAGCCCTTGCCATGGGCACGGATGTCCATGAAATAAATAACGGCTTCGGTTTGCGGTTCGTGATCCCGGGTCATGACAGCCTGCTTGGCGGCGTGCATACAGCACACCGACGAGCAGAACGGGCGGTTCCTGGCGGCATCGCGGGACATGACGCACTGGATCCAGGCCACTTTTTTCGGCACCTTGCCGTCGGACGGCCGCCTTATGTGGCCGTCGTAGGGCCCGGTTGCGGACAATATGCGCTCGTACTGCAAAGAGGTGACCACATTGTCGTACCGGCCGTAGCCGAACTCGCCCTGTTCGGCCGTCAGGGCGGTTTCAAAACCGGTGGAAAGCACCACGGCACCCGCTTTCAGCGTGGTGGTTTCGGGCAGTTGGTCGTATGCCACGGCCTGGGTGGGACAAATCTTTTTGCACACACCGCACTTCTCCTGGGTCAAATACAGGCAGTGTTCGGCGTCCAGGGCGTATTTCAGCGGCACTGCCTGGGGAAATGGAAGGAAGGCGGCCTTTCTGACGGACAGCCCGCCGTTAAAAAGGTCCGGCACTTTTTGGGGACATTTTTGTGCACACTGGCCGCAGGTGATACACTTTTCGGCGTCGATGTAACGGGGTTCTATGCGCACCCTGGCGCTGAAATGGCCGGGTTCGCCGTCCAGGGCCAGCAGCTCACAGCCGGTGATGATTTCGATGTTGACGTGGCCGGAAGCCTGCACCAGTTTGGGGGAAAACATGCAGGTGGAACAGTCGTTGGTGGGAAAGGTTTTGTCCAGGCGCGCCATGGTGCCGCCCAGAGAGTGGGATTTCTCCAGCAGGTAGACGTAAAACCCGGTATCCGCCAGATCCAGCGCGCACTGGATACCGCCGATGCCCCCGCCAACAACAATTGCTTTTCCGATGGGTGCGTTGGGTGCGGATTTCACAGCAGCCCCTTTTCGGTGAGCAGCGGCACCGGATCGGTGAGGTGTGCCCGAAACCATTTACGCACGCCGCCACCTTCAAAGGCGAGTCGCAGCAGTTCCGTGAAATAAAACACCGGGGCGCGCTGTCCGGTGGCATCTTTCTGAATCACGTCCAGGTTGACCTGGCACAAGGGACATGACACCACGATGGCTTCGGCGCCGGCCTGAAGTGCTTTTTGATAGATGCGCCGGGTCAACGATTCCTGGATGTCCTTGCGCGCGATGCCGATGCTCGCCCCACAGCAGGTGGATTTAAAGGACCAGTCGATTACCTCGGCGCCGGCGGCGGCAGCCAGCATGTCCAGGGTCTGGGGGTTTTCAAAATCCGAGTAGCCGGTGATCCTGGGGGAGCGCACCGTTTGGCATCCGTAATAGCACACCACTTTCAGGCCCTTTAGCGGCCTCGCGACCTTTTGTCCGATGCGCGCTATCATCTCGGGCTGTGCCAGAAAGCGCGTCATGTCGTGGACTTTGCCATCCCCCTTCACTTCCCAGGGAACGTCGAAAAGCCTCTTTTGGATCATCTTCTGCGAATAGCTCAGGCGGTTGAAGCAGTTGGCGCAGGGCGTGACCAGGTCCAGTCCCACTTTTTCGGCAGCGGCCAGGTTCCGGGCCGGAAGGATCAGGGCCATCATCTCGCTCAGGCTGTGGGCCGCCGTGGAACCGCAGCACGACCAGTCCTCCAGCTCCACCGCCTCAATGCCCAGGCGGTCGAACACCGCCGTGATGGAGTGGCCATAGTCGTTGGCCATGCCTTCCAGGGAGCAGCCGGGATAGAATGAAATCTGCATCAGACAATGCCTCCCCGCTGCCGGCGGTACACTTCCTTGATTTCCCTGATGGCCTTTGATCTGCGCGGCAGCAGGTGTAGTCGGCCCTTTTTCCAGAGGGTTAATCCCAGCAGGATCTCCTCGGTCAAAAGACCCGAGGCGATCTTTTCTTTCAGGATACCCGGCTTCAGGTTGAAGGCGTTCATGAGCCAGAACTCGTTTACGCGGCCGAAGCGCTGCAATTCTTTCAGGAAAGTCTCATGGAATACGGCCAGGTGCTTCTCCTTGGGAGTAATGGAGGAGTGGGCCGCCATGTTGCGCAGATGATTGATGGTTTCCGCCACGCCCACCTCGTTGGGGCAGTAGGTGGTGCACATTTCGCAGGACAGGCAGATCCAGATGGTGGACGACGCCATCAGATCTTCGCGCCAGCCCATCTGGATGTGGCGGATCACCTGATGGGGTTTGATGTCCATGTAATGAGCCACCGGACAGGCGTTGGTGCAGCGCTCGCACTGGTAGCAGGCCGAAATGTTCTCACCGGTCTCGCCCTGTATCCGGTTCAGGAAATAATCTCCCCTGTCGCCGATGAGCTTACGTTCTTTTTTACAATGGGTTCCAGACATAAGATTTCAGGAGCCTTTATAATCTTCAGTATGGACTGTATACGATAATCGATAAGGTTTTAAATTGACTTAGGTCAATAAATATAATTATGATCGGAATCTGATCGCTGCCCGTGATATAGAATAAAATCAGTAACATTTTCACGATTGACTGTAAATAGGAAAAGCGAATGGGTACCGGGGGACGTTCTTACCACTTAAACATTTAACCGTTATGAAGCAATGAAGTTTAAAAGTTGAGAACGTCCCCTGCTTCTATGCATTACGCCGCCTGCAATAGGAATTCAACTTTCACGGCTTCGTATGGAAAAACGATGCGCCCTTTGTCGTTGCGATCAAGGACTCCAGCGTTTAGCAATGCAGTAACATCGCCGTGAACGGCCTTAACATCGCGCCCAACACGCCGCGCAGTTTCTCGGATTGATATAGGACCTGCTCCGCAGAGAACTTTGAGCAGTTCCCAACGTTTTGCGGTTAACACTCGCCAAAGCAATTCCGGGGTTGCAAAGCTGATTCGTGCGGACTTTTGGGGTTTGCCTGTCGCCCAGGCATGTGTAAAGTCTACCATCGAATCAGCAGGCGTTCGTACATCAAGGGTTACGGTTTTCATGGTTCCACCTCTCTACATCATTCCGGAAGTCAGCGACTAACTTTTCCGGTGTTGTGAATACGTAGGCACTTTCTTTTCCACCGAAATGCCGATGATCGCTTTTACCAGTCTCATTATCGTAACGCAAAACACATTCACCCCGTACGACATACGCCAACCTATACTTAAAATTGTGCAATGATCCTTCAAGTGGCGCTGGTAGACGCCACAATGCCAATTCCCCATTCCCCCCATTGTCGGGCCTCGGCGCCGGTCGGTGAAGTCCACACCCTCAAAACTTCTTGAGTTCGGGTGCCGGGATCTTCGTGAGGTTGGGCGGCGGTGGGTTCGGATACTTCTTGAGGGTCTTCTTGTATTTGTCAATCTCCTTGAACGCGGGTGTAAGGACCCAGGCGAATTGGCCTGGGTCCTGAATATCCTCGTAGGGACCCATGTCGCCGTAGCCCACGTTATCGGCGAGGATGAATACCACGTTGGGCTTCTGCTGTTTCTTCTCTTTCGCCATCGCCGTGGGTCCTATGAAAATTGCAATTGCCACAAGTGCACAGCCGAATGAATTCATCATGGTGAGTGGTTTCATCGTCATACTCTTTTCTCGTGATCAATGATTGGAAATCAGCCAACAACGAATTCAGCGGCGACGTGGGCTAGAGCAAAACGGAAGCCCACGCCTTCCGCTGGAATGATTGGTTGTGTGCCGGGCACGGCACGTGTTCTTAAGGGTGCGTGTAATGTATCACGCTTTCGATATGTTACGCAAGTCCCAGACCCAGCCAGGTAGTGGCGAAGGGTGTAGTGGTATCATAACCA
>Ga0233431_1000397_pt1 | contig 98795 bp, 85 predicted proteins | sample SI_118_April2016_FD_179867 | JGI IMG/M metagenome (GOLD analysis project Ga0233431, IMG submission 179867) | Seawater microbial communities from Saanich Inlet, British Columbia, Canada - SI_118_April2016_200_MG | ecosystem: Environmental > Aquatic > Marine > Inlet | place: Canada: British... | reverse complement strand
ATAAACAAAATCAAAGATCACAAAAAACATTTAATTTGAATAGATGTTGTGCATTTGAATCATCAATTTTGATTCCTAAAATGTTGATGTTTATAAGCTAAATCTTCGTTTGCATAGTCGTTTGCATCTTTCTGTCTGTATGTTATTCAAGTTCTGATTTCTGTATTTTAAAATATTTACTACTATGTCTTGCATAGTACTATTATTTATATATATCTTTGCATTGGATTTTACTTAGAACCGAATTATGAATATTGAAAATTCAAAAGCACAAATGCGAAAAGGAGTACTCGAATTTTGTACTTTATCCGTGTTAAAAAAGCAAGACTCTTATGCGTCCGACATTATTGGTGAACTCAAAGAAGCAAAACTAATCGTTGTTGAAGGCACCCTATATCCACTACTAACCCGATTAAAAAATACTGGTTTTCTTAGTTATCGCTGGGAAGAATCGACTCAGGGACCACCGCGCAAGTACTACCAACTAACCGAACAAGGCGAAAAATTCCTGGAAGAATTAAAACTTGCTTGGAAAGAATTAAATAAAAGTATTGAATTGATTAATAAGAAGTAAATGAAACGAACATTCACAATTAATTTAAATGGCATTGTATTTCATATTGATGAAGATGCCTATGAAATGATGCAACAGTATTTAGGAAAAATTAGTCATCATTTTAAGAGCACAGATGAAGGAAAGGAGATTTTGGCTGATATAGAATCACGCATTGCTGAGCTATTTCAGAACAGGATTAAAGAGGGAAAAGAAGTTATTACAGATGAAGATGTTAATTGGATGATAGACATTATGGGCAAAGCTGAAGAAGTTATTGGAGCGGATGCTGAAAATGAATCATCACAACAGAAAAACCATCATGGGAAACGCTTTTATCGTGATGCTGATGATAAAATGCTTGGCGGAATTTGCAGTGGGATAGCCAATTATTTCAATATCGACCCGGTCATTCTCAGGATAATCCTTGTCGTTTTGTTTTTTGTGTCAGCAGGCACGGTTCTGATTGCCTATTTCATTCTTTGGTTTATTTTACCTGAAGCAAAAACAACTGCTCAAAAGTTGGAAATGAAAGGTGTAAAGGTTAATATCGAGAATATCGAAAAAACCATTAAAAATGAATTTGAATCTGTTAAAAGCAATTTTAAAAATATAAAAAACTCTCAGGCAGGAAATAATTTTCGAGAAGGCATCGAAAGTATTTTTCACGCATTAGGAAAAGTATTTGTTGTATTTGGCAAATCAATTGGAATAATTATTGGCTTTGCCCTTTTAATTACTGGTTTGGTTTTATTGCTTGGTCTATCCACTTCCTTTTTTGGTAAAGATTGGTTTTTAGGCCTTTCTCAATGGGGAATAACAAATATTTCATTTGCCGGTTTGCTTTCCTTTTTAGCCAATCCATCAGTATCCATGCTGGCTTTTCTGGGCATCTGTCTGGTGATACTCATTCCAACCATTGGACTTATTTATGGCGGAATAAAATTACTATTTGGAATCCGAATAAAGGATCGTGTATTTGGTGGAGCAATGGCATCTCTATGGGTAATTGGCTTTGTATTTCTGATTATTGCAGGAACAAGTATTGCGCATAATTTTCAGGAATCGACCACATTAAGTTCAAGCTATAAACTGGATAAAATAGATTCGGATACACTGATTATTAAATTGAACGATAACAGTATGGATGGTGAATTCTACTTCCTTCAAACAGATGAAGTAAAAATTGGCCAATTCGGCAACGAGAAGAATATTTATTTGCAAACCAATTTTAGCATTGAAAAAAGTGACTTGGATGTGGCTGAATTAACTATTGAAATTGAATCTGACGGAAAATCGAAAGCACAGGCAAGGAAAAATGCTCAAAACACAGTCCTGCGATGGGAACAACATCCTAAAGGAGTTCTTCTGCCAAAATACTTCAAATTAGTAGCAGGTGAAAAATGGAGAAATCAGGAAATTGACATCATACTGAATATTCCGATTAGCCAGATAATTTATATAGATGAAAGCTTTGAAGACAGCTATATCCGTACTTATGGAAATGTATTTGAAAGAGAATATGATAATTCAGGAAATCACTACATCATGACCGAATCAGGATTGAAAAAATTATAATCTCATCTTTTTTTCAACCATTATATCAAAAATCAAAATTTGACGTTTATCATAAATCAAACTTAAATTGCTTGCATGGAAAATGAAAAGGGAATTATCTCTTAACTTTGCAACACAAGAATGATTATGAGAAAATTCATCCTGATTTTTATCTTTACTGCCTTCGTACAATTAGTTGTTGGTCAGAATATTCGAATAGGTAATTGGCGTGCTCACCACAACTACACCGAAGGAATAATTAGTGTAGAAGTAAAAAATCGTATTTATACAGCCACTGAAAATGGATTATTTTATGTAGACAAAACTGATAATTCCATTACAACCTGGTCGAAAGTAAATGGCTTTAGCGATGTAGACATTAGCACCATTGCCTATGATGAAAAGTCTGACCTCTTATTAATAGCCTATAACAATACTTTAATAGATGCCGTTCAAGCCAATCGGATTTTTAGTATTCCTGATATTTTACGCAAATCAATTCCGGGAAAAAAAGCAATAAACAGTATTTACTTTTATGGCAACTATGCCTATTTCTCCTGCAGTTTTGGGATAGTGGTTTATGACATTGAAAAAGAAGAAGTAAAGGAGTCATATACCGAAATTGATCCGAACGGTACCATTGAAATTTTAGAAACTGCCATTTTTAATGATTCTATTTTTGCAGCAACAGAAAATGGTATAATAGCAGCCTCCCTTAACAGCCTTAACTTATTGGATAATAAATACTGGAATTACATAAATGTTCAATCCTGTAAAAAAATAATTCCTTTTAACAACATGCTATATGCTGAGCTTGATGGCTATATATATCGCTATCAAAACGGCCAATGGAATATGTATATTGATAGCCTTCAAAATACCTGTAGCGATATTAATGTATGTTATGAAAATTTGGTTATTAGCTTTAAAAGCAAAGTTTTTGAGATCGATAAATCCGGACAAATTACGATTCATCAGGAAGGTGGAGCTCGATCAGCACTTTTGGATGAAGAGGGTAATTTATGGCTTAGCATGCCCATTTTTGCATTAATAAAAAAAACAGGCAGCAATTATGGATTTTATACACCAAACGGACCTTCTTCTAAAAAAACCTGGAATATAGAAGTGATTGATGATGTAGCTTATGTGGCAACAGGTGGTTTAACCTTCACCGGTTCTCCAGCTTATAATTATGGAGGAATTTATCTGTTTCAAAATGAAAGTTGGCAAAATAAGAATTATATGAATAATGCCACTTTCGTAGATTTTAAGGATATGTTGAATATAGCTGCTGATCCAATTAGCGATAAAGTTTATTTTGGATCTTATGGAGATGGACTGGCCATATATGAAAACGGCAATTTCATCAATCGTTTCGATCAGAATAATTCTTCTTTACAAGTAACGATTTCCGATACCAACCGAATCAATATCAGGGGTTTGTGTTTCGATTCTGACAACAACTTATGGGTCAGCAATTTTGGAGCAGATGAGCCTTTGTCGGTACGATATGCTGATAAAAGCTGGGCCTCATTTAGTTTGGGATCTGAAGCAAACAGGGGTATTGGCGAATTGATTGTTGATGATTCAAAACAAAAATGGATTCTGCTTCCATTAGAGGGTGGAATTATTGTCTTTGATGAAAATCAGCAAGGAGGCAGCACTTATAAAAAACTTTCTACAAACCAAGGCAATGGAGGCCTTCCTACAGAACGAATTCATAGTATTGCCAAAGATTTAAAAGGGCGCATCTGGTTAGGATCTGAAGAAGGTGTTGCAATCATCTACAATCCTGAAGATGTTTTTTCAGGCAATAATTTTGATGCACAACAAATTTGGATCAACGATGGAGAAGAATCCGGCTATTTATTAGCCTCTGAAATTATCAGTGTCATCACTGTAGATGGAGCAAATAATAAATGGATTGGCAGTAAAAATGGTGCCTGGTATGTTTCGGATGATGGCACTGAAATTATCCATCATTTTAATAAAGATAACAGCCCCTTACCTACAAGCGATATTAGAGATATTGCAGTAAACGAAAAAACAGGTGAAGTGTTTTTTGCCACTGATTTAGGGATAGTCTCTTACCGAAACGAAGCCACCAAGGGGGAAGATCAGTTTGGGAACGTATATGCTTTCCCAAACCCTGTGCGACCCGGCTATGAAGGCCCAATTGCCATCAAGGGATTGGTTACGAATGCCAATGTAAAAATTACAGATATTGCTGGCAATGTAGTAACCGAAATGACTGCCCAGGGAGGGCAAGCTGTGTGGGATGGAAAAGACATTTCAGGAAACGCAGTTATGTCGGGAGTTTATTTGGTATTAAGCAGCAATGACGATGGTTCAGAAACGAATATCACAAAAATTCTTATTGTGCGCTAAATGCTTGTCAAATCACAAGGAATTGTCATAAAAAGTACACGCTATTCCGAAAGCAGTGCAATTGTTAAAATATACACACAAGGCTATGGAATGACTGCATTCCTAATTCAGGGTATGTACAGCAAAAAATCGGGACTTAAGCCAGCCCTGTTTCAACCACTCCAGGTTTTGGAGCTGGATTTCTATTTTAAAGAAAACAAAAACCTGCTGAAAGTAAAAGAAGCGCGATCGGCTTTTGTGCTTAATCATTTACATTTCGAAATGAAACGCAGTACAATTGCGATGGTTATTTCTGAGCTCATTTATAAATGCATACAGGAAGAAGAAGAAAACAAGGAGATGTATGATTTCCTAGTTTCCAGCATTCATATTCTGGACAATCCAAGCAAGGATAGCAATCATTTTTTATTATTTTTCATGCTTCATTTCAGTCGGTATTTAGGTTTCTTCCCTGCTAATTCTTTTTCTGATGATTTACCCAACTTTGATTTATATGAAGGTCGCTTTAAATCCGACATGGGAATAAATACCTTTTTATTAGATACGCAGTCGAGCTTTTTATTGAACCAGATAATCAACACAAATATTGGGGAATATGATAGCATACAAATCCCTCAAATAGAGCGATTAAAACTCATTGAATATTTAATTGATTACTATAAAATCCACATTTCAGGATTTCATAAGTTGAGCTCGTTCGAGGTTATCAAGGGATTGTTTTTGAAATAAGTTAAAAGTGACTTGAGTGACTAAAGTGTAAAGTTAATCCCCTCCACCTAAAAGCACAGTAGGTTTTCAAAACTTCTGAGTTCTCAAATGAGTGGCTAAGATGAGAGATAATTAAACTTTAGGCACTCCATTACTTCAAACTCTAGGCACTTACTTATAAGATACAAAGCACCTGGGTCCTCAAATGAGTGACTCAGATGGGAGGCAAATAAGTTTAAAGTGCCTAGAGTGTCTAAAGTATAAAGTTAATCCCTTCCTCTTGAGAGTATAGGCTTCTTCTGAAATATCTCGATCCTCCAATGAATGACTCAGTTAAGAGATAATTAAACTTTAGGCACTCCATTAAATCCAACTTTAGGCACTCTAGGCACTTCTACCTCCAGACACTTACCTATCCCTCAAAACCTGCTTTTTAATATGCTGAATATGACCCCTGCCTAAAGCTTTCACTTCACAACCTAACTCAAAATATTTTCGGATATCTTCATCATTTAGTATACCAAAACAGTCAATTACAGCCATTGGTCCACCTGCCCATTTTACAATATCCTCCGGATTCAGGTTCTTATACTCCGTATGTGGGACCGCTAATATCAACGCCTCCATTCCTTTCAAAGCTGAGGGCAAATCATTCTGGACTTTTATATTTTCTAAGCCATCCTGATTCCTAAAAAATTGTTTCCAGCTATGAGCCTCTTCCATGGGATCGTTTTGCACTTCAAACTCCCACCATTTGTCAACATACGAATCATGTACATGAACCCATGCGCCCATTTCAGTCAACCTTCTAACCACAAGCTCACTACCACTATAACGTGTATCACCAACATCTTCACGATAACTTGCACCGCAAATCAAAACATTGGTTCCTGCAATGTATCTATCCAAATTACGCAATGCATCTCGTGTTAATTCAGCCACATGCAAGGATCTTGTGTCATTGGTATCTATGGCTAAAGGAGTCATTTTAAATACATCATCGCCATCATCAAAAGCAAGTATATGTTTGTAAGCCCAGTATCCTAAGCCACCATCTTTTGGTAAGCAATAACCTCCAATCCCGGGTCCGGGGAACATAATATTACTGTGGGTTGGACGCATTTTAATGGCTTTATAAACTTTGATCAGGTCTACACCATTTCTTTCAGCGAATAAACTCCACTCATTCATAAAAGCCAAAATTGATGCACGATAGGAATTCTCAACAATTTTTGTCGTTTCCGACTCAATGGGTCTGTCCATTACAGTCAATTCAAATTCCTCTGTATTCAATACTTCTCTCAAGAATTTCTCTACTCTTCCTCGAGCTTCTGCATCACAACCTGAGCACACACGCCAGAAATCACGAATGCTGGATACATATTCTTTCCCAGGCATAACACGTTCAAAACTATGTGACAATAGGGGTATTTCGGCAATTCCCCTATTCTGATATTCCTTTTTCAAAATAGGCCAGGCTATATATTCGGTTGTACCTGGAGCAACAGTTGTTTCAATGAGTGTTAGGCATTTTGGTGGAACTTTCTGTCCAATAGTACGAATGGTTGCTTCCAATGCGGCCATATCGGTTTCCCCGCTTTTCATATTGCCCAGTTCTTTCTTCTTGAAATCACATTGCACATCTACGACAACGCAATCGGCTAATTTCAGACAATCGCTGTCGTAAGTTGCTACAAACGATTTTTTCTTAATGACTGTTCTATCAATAATCTCTGCAACTTCAGGATCCTCAGCAGTTACAGGCGATACACCTCGATTAATAACAGGTATCTTCCAATAGCTTCGCACGCTGGGGCGCTGACAACCTATTACAAACTTAGTTGGATTACCACTTTCATCTACAGTGTCGGCTACTATAGCTGCCATGACAACACCAACAAAACCCAAACCCATTACTACGACAATTTCTTTCCCTTCAGCTCTGGCTTTATCGGCTAATGTTTTTATACGCTTAAATTCATCAGCATAAGCTTCCTTTGCTGGAATTGCAAATTTTTCCCCTGATGGGGTAATTGAGTAATTCATATAATAATCATTTAAGGAGTGAATATTTTTCAGTATTATTAAAACACAATTTAAGGAATATTTTATAAAAATCACAAAGCAGTCACTTTCCCGATTTTGGACAAATGGTTCATATAAAGACAATGCTGTTTAATTCTTTTCCAATCATAAGAAGCCTTGAAATATTGCTAAGCGAAAACACACATGCGAAAAAATTCATTAATGATAAGCCACTATTATTGTATTACTTAAGATGTATTATTTTCAGCCTACTTAATAGAAACTGAAGGTTTGTAGTGCATTAATTATCAATAAGATTGAGTACATTTGTATACATAATAGGTCCGGAACAATACATTGTATGGTTTTTGAACATTCAGTATCAAACTTAACGTTTTTCCATACTGCTACAAAATTATGATCAATCGACTTTATATATCGAGCCTAACATTTCTACTGAGTATTGTCTTGTATCTTACATGCAATGCACAAACATCACATGTAAGTTTTAACAAAGACATTAATACAACTGTACTCGAGATCAGTGATCTTAATGCACAAAGCAAAACGCTTACGTTCGAAATTCCTCAGATTGAAATCATCGACATTAAGAAGAACAAACAGCTCTATCATGAAATAAACATAGCCGGCTCAGGACTTACTACTTTACAAGGATATCCCCAATTACCTCGTTTTACCAGATTTATTGAAGTACCTGCGGGAAAAGAATTGGCAGTAGACATCATTTCGATCGAAACTGAAAGAATCGAAAACATCAGACCTGTTCCTTATCAAAAGCCACAAAACAGAAATGATTATTTAGCATCTATTCCAACAGAATTTCAAATAGACAATACATATTACACAGGTAACTCTATTTATCCAACAAATTATGTTTCCTTGGGAGAAGCAAAATACTTTGCCTCAAACCGAATTGTTGATCTACAGATAAATGCTGTTCGATACTTTCCTGAATCGCATAGTATTGAAGTTGTAACAAAACTAGAATTAAAATTAACTTTTAATAGAGTTAAGCTTACTGAAGAAGAAAAAAGCATTTCTTCTTCAAATGCGATGAATCGTATAAGCAACAGTTTGGTTGAAAAATATGATTCTAAAAGCAGAAATGCATCGGATGGAATACCTCCTCAAATGCTCATCATTACGCATGACGATTTTGCACAAAGCATTAAACCATTAGCCGAATGGAAAAACAGACAGGGGATTAAAACAAGAGTTATTAAACTTTCTGATTTATCCAATAAAAGAGAACCTCAGGATATTAAAAACCTGATAACTTCCTTTTTACAGGATAGTGCAAACATGGAAGGTTTGGAATATGTTTTATTTATTGGTGATGTCGATTTCATTCCAGCTTTCAATGGAGTATACAATGCTTTAAACGACCATTCTTATGCAACCATTAATGATGATGATTATCTTCCGGATCTAATTGTTGGGCGATTTTCTGTCAACACGGTTGAGGAATGTGATATTTATGTTGAAAAAACCATTAACTACGAACGCTATGTTGTTGTTAATGACAGCACCAATTGGTTCAATAAAGCCGTTAGTGCGGCAAGCAATTCTCATTTAGACGATTTGCATGGCCAGCATGTGACAGCTGAATTTAAAAGCAATGGCTTTGATCAGGTAAATAACCTGAGAGCTACTCAGCAGAACTTTACAAACCACCATATATTAAATGCATTAAATGCTGGCAGAAGCTGGATGTTTTATATTGGCCACGGAGATGAAACTGCCTGGTTAACCACGGGAACATTCAGTCGCAACACAATTAGTACAGGTTTACAAAATACAAATGCACTACCAGCCATTATAAGCGTTGCCTGTTCAAACTCAGATCTTGACTTTGCTTACGGTGATTGTTTTGCAGAAAGATTCATGAATGTAGGCGTTGATAAAGGTGCTGCCATATTTTTGGGCGCAACAGAGCTAACACCATTTTTCCTATCAGACACTTTGGGCAAATATGCTTTGTTCAGTTATTTGAAAGGAGAAACAGAAACATTTGGTGAAGCCATGATTTATGGTAAAATGAAAATGTATGAAGCATTTACCGATAATTCGGCAAATTCTGAAACCAAGGAAACCATGCAACATTTCCTAATCCTTGGAGATCCAAGCATGATGCCTTATACACAAAAACCCAAGAACATAAGTAGCAATCGATTAACTCAAATTAAACCGGGTTTTGCTGATTTTACATTTCAGGTAAAAGCAGAAGGAAAAGTAGTCAAAAATGCTTTAGTATCTATATCAAGTGAAGATTATAGTATTCATGAAGTGGCCTATACCGACCAACATGGTTATGTCAGTTTCTCATTTTATGCAGCAGATACAGGCCAATTACACATTGTAATATCCGGAAGAAACTTAATTGCTTATGAAGGTGTAATTAAAGTAACAAATTTCCTTGGAGTTGATGATGATCAAACAGACAAAATGCAAGTTTGGCCAAATCCTTTCACTAATCGAATCAATATCATTGCTGGAAATGGATCTACTTTACTTCAAAAAGTTGAATTGTTTGATATATCCGGAAAACTGGTATTTTCACAAAACAATATCAATTCCAGCAAATTCAGTTTAACACCTCCTGTTATGGAGCCTGGTTTTTATCTCTTAAAAACCACCAATATTGATGGCGAAATTTCCATAACAAAATTGAGTCACTAGACATTTTTCAGCGCTCACTATCTCTTCCGATTCAAATAAATCCATTTATTTCTTATTTTACTATTAGCCAACAGGCTTTTTAAATGCAATTATTGAAAGACTTTATTTAATCTCATACCCTTATTCTACTAAACAATAATCCGTAACTTTACCCTTTTGAAGTCTTTAACATTAACCATGGGAAGAGATAAAAAACAAACTCCAAAGAAAAAAGTCCAACAGCCAATTAAGAAAAATAACTCACCCATTTTTTGGATAATTGGCATTTTAACAGCCACGATAATTGCTTATTTACCTGCATTCAAGAATGGACTTTTGAATTTCGATGATATTGCCTATGTAAGCGAAAATCCATATATCCAGCAGTTTAATTGGAATAATATTGTTACGCTATTCTCAGAATTCTATTATGGTGGATATTACCCCCTAACATTGTTGTCTTTTATGATAGACATTCAATTAGGTGGGTTGGATCCAGCTATTTTTCATTTTACCAACATCCTATTGCATTTGGCAACTACGCTATTAATTTTTGTTTTTATCCGACAGTTATTTGATCGAATTGAAATTGCCATTATTGCTTCACTACTTTTTGGATTACACAGCTTACATGTCGAATCAGTTGCATGGGTTACTGAACGTAAGGATGTACTTTATGCCTTCTTTTTCTTTGCTTCCTTGATATCATACAATCTTTATTTATCTAAGAAGAAACAGAAATACTTTGTTTGGGCGCTCTACCTTTTTCTGATGTCGGTTTTGTCAAAAACGATGGCAGTTGCACTTGCACCAACATTGATTTTATTAGATTGGTATCAAGGTCGAAAGCTCCTCGATAAAAAAGTTATATTAGAGAAAATACCATTTTTTGCCATTGGAATTTTGTTTGGGATTTTAGCCATTTTATCACAAAGTTCAATTGGAGCTATTGCGGAAGAAAACACCCTTCCCATAGTCCATCGATTTGTTTTTGCCTGCTATGGTTTTAGCATGTATATATTAAAAACAATTATTCCTTTTGGATTGTCGGCTTTTTACCCTTATCCGGTTGCAATTGGTGAATCAATTCCAGCCGTTTATTGGCTTTCGACACTACCACTTATTGCCAGTGTTTTCCTGCTTATTTATCTGTTTAAAAAGAAATTAAATGACTACGCATTTGCATTTCTGTTTTTCGTCTTGAATATCATTTTGGTCCTTCAAATTCTGCAAATAAATGATTTTGTAATGGCCGATCGATTTATGTATGTCGCTTCACTTGGTTTGTTCCTTATTCTAGGATTTCTTTATCGGGATGCCCTGCAAAAAAACAAAAGTCGATTAAACCTTTTACGTGGAGCTGTGCTTGTTTATGCAATTTTTCTGTTATTTCAAACTAACAAGCGCTGTGAAGTATGGAAAGACAGTGTAAGTGTTTGGAATGATGTTATTGACAAGTATCCAGAAGTATACAAAGCATGGAATCAGCGAGGCATGGCTAAGGCTGATGAGCTGGGAGACTATACAGCCGCTTTAAAGGATTACAATCAAGCGATTAAACTAAACCCCAACTTTGCAACAACCTATTTAAACAGAGGATTTGTGCGCATGCAACAAGGCGATACAAGAGGTGCAATTGAAGATTATGATAAAGCCATTGAATTGCTTCCTGATTATGCCATGGCCTTTAATAACAGGGGGATTACCAAAGCCAATAGTGGGGATATTGATGGAGCTATTCAGGATTTTGGAAAAGCCATTGAAATTGATAATAGATATGTAAGTGCTATTACAAACAGAGGATTGGCTCTGGCCAGCAAACAAGACTGGGAGGCATCTATGGCCGACTATAACAAGGCTATTGAAATTGAGCCCTCTTATTATGCTGTCTATAATTACAGGGGACTATCCTATACCAGAGAGCGAAAAATCAATGAAGCGCTGGCTGATTTCAATACCTGTTTGGAACTCATGCCCGATCATGCTGAGGCACTTTATAACAGAGGTGTCATTCGTTTACAAATGAATCAGAAAAAATCAGCTTGTGAAGATTTAAGAAAATCTGCTAATTTAGGTTTTGAAAGAGCATATGGTATGCTTGAGCAGTATTGTAATTGACAGCAAATCGGGGATTTGAGATTGCAGGTTGAATTAGAAATCCGAATTTTATGTATCCATTTCCAGAATATCATCTGCAATTTCATCCATCTGGGTATACCAGGAAATTCCAAATCGTCTAATCAAAGCATCTTTCAAAAACACATAAAGGGGAACTCCCTCTTGTTTACCTAATACTCTTGCCGGACTACAAATATGCCACTCGTTATAACTAACCGAAACCATCTCTTTAACCTTGCCCAAACGAACAGGATATAAATGACACGAAATTGGTTTTCGAAAGTCTATTTCATTATTTAAAAATGCTTTTTCAATGGCACAACTGTAAATGCTTTTTTCATGATAGACAAAAACACAATCGCGACCATTTACACAGGTAGTAACCAAATCTCCATCGGGATCAGTTTCGTGGAAACCATCTTTTTTAAGAAGTTCCAGACCAGCAGCAGTCATGTAAGGTTTAATCTTTTCCAGATTATCCGCTACAACTTTAACTTCTTCCTGCTCTAATGGAGCACCAAAATCTCCTTCCACACAGCATGCACCTAAGCAATTGGGTAAATCACAAATAAATTGTTCTTTAAATAAATCGAAGGAAACAAGCGTGTTATCAATATGTACCATAGCAAAATTATTAAAGCAAATATCGATAATTTCACTTAGCGAATGACATAGTTAAGTCGTAACATGCCCCAAAACTCTTCATAAAACTGAGAACCAATACCCGACATTTCAAATGAACCATAACCCAGTTGAGCAGTAAGATCCATGTTTTTTATAATTCGATAGGTTAGCTCAAATTTGTGCACCTGACGAAAAGATTGTGAACTGAATAAGGCAGGTTCAACACTAACGGTATTGGATGAAATTGCAGCTCTGATTCTATTATTATTGGTTTTCCAGCTAAGTCTGAAACCAAGGGTGTATTGTAAACTCAAATCAGTCGTGTCAACACTTTGAACAAAGCTCTGATAGAAAGCACTGAAACCAATATTATAAGGAAGCTGCTCCATGATGTTCACATTAATAGAACTACTGGTTTGATCTGATATATTTACTATGCTATGCTGATTTAAATAATGATTATAGGAAACACCTAAATTATGTTTTACTGCACCCGTTTTAAAATGATAATTAGCCCCTGCGGTTGCATGTTGAATAGCCGAACTTTGATATGCATTACCCGTCTTGGTCATCCATTCATTGCGCAAATACTGACGCATGGAGAATGAAAAAACAGGCCATTTTTTCGAATAATTGAAGTTCAGCTTCGCTCCTGCAATTTGGGTGTTTTTTGTAACGGATTGTATTTCTGAAAGATTATTCACATAATTTGTATACGATAATACAACATGAACTCTTTTCTTCCAAAATGAAAACCGATCGTCAATACTATACTTTAATCGGTCATTTAGTAAATATGGATTCCCGAAAGAAAAATAAGTGCTACCAATGCGATCAAATTTGAAATAGAAATGCTGTTTCAGGATATTCAATTTTGCTTTTGCATAAAGAGCCAAAGGAGGTCGATTATTCCAATTAAGTGGCTTGGTTGTACTATTTAGGGTAATTAACCATTTGAAGTTCTCAGGAAAAAAGGGGAGATCTGATCCAAACAATTCATCAATTTGGTATTTGGTAAAAACACCTTTGCGTATATCATCGGTTGTAACACTCAAGGCAACACCAAAATCTGCTTCAAAAATATTATTCCTTGATTTCACCTGATTGCTGGCACCAAACACAAAATTCTGACTCGCATAACCACCATATGTAATTGAATTAGTGTCGTCAGTTGCTTGTAAGAAAATGATGTTAAACGTTGTATTGTCGATGGCATTGAATTTCAGGTTTAACACCGAAATATCTCTTTGGTAATTCCCTTCCAATAAGTAAGATGAATCGGGCTGTAAATTTGATGGAGGAAATCCTTGTCCATCCATATATATATGCGTGGATCCCTCAACGCTTCGTGCTACTTCTCCTTTGGCATAAGAGATTTCCATTCCTCTATGCAGGAAAGAAACATTAACGCCCCTTATTGGCTGACCATATAGAACCTGCTTATGAAAATAAGGATTGAAATCACCAATATGCAATTTAAACTTCTTTGTTTCCAAACCAGTCATAAAGCGATTTCGATAGGGAAGAAAAGTATTTTCCTGATTACTCAAACTAATCCGTACTGGAATATCGAGCTTTTTATAACTGATTTTACCATTAAAACGTAAACTATTGTACTGATTGGGTTCTTGCCTTAAATAGGAATCGGGTCCACTTAATTTATTATACCTGGCAGAAGTACTTAAGTATCCTTTAAAGCCCAGTTTATTAGTCGTTTTTTCAAATGATGAGTTGCTGTATTTTTCTTTTTTCATTTTTCTATTAGCAATGAAAAATGACCAGTTTTTAAAATAGATTTGCTTGTTTACATCCCTGAATCGGAGCTCAATGTCATAGATATCTGGTCGGACTTTGGTTGTGAATAGAGCCGAAATTGTACGTCCGATAACCCTTACTTGTGAACTAACTTCTGCTGAAGCTATGAAAATTTGAACGCTACTCGGATCAATTTTTATACGAGGATTCACTTCACAAACAATGAGAATTTCGCCATTGATAACCGTATCTCCTTTATGTGGACATAGAATATTGATCTTATCTAATTCACGGAATTCCGACACAACAAACTGAATATCTTCCTCATCTTCAAAATTCCTTTCTTTTTTTGCAGGCGCATTAATCACTCTTTCCCACTGAAGCTGTTTTCCAAGCTCATTAAATTTGTTGATACTAATTATTACAGTATCCTGATAAAACACTTGATCAATTTGATAACTGAGAACAATTCTTCTTTTAAAAAGTGAATCAACCTGATTGAAGTATACCTCTTCTCCAGATTTATACTCCCCATCAAAAAACCACTGAATTTGTCCACCTTTGGGATAAACATTCGACTGACAAACTATACGATTATTCTCTAATTCGATAGATACGATTTCAGCCAAAAGGCTATGCACATGAACATCCCTGCTTATTCTGCCTATTTTGTGATGCACATATAATGATTCAATGCTATCGGCATTCCCACATCCAAAACAAGCGAAACTATCTAAAATAGAAATGGAGTTTGATTTCGTTGGCAAAGCATAAGTAATGTCATAATCAACATTTAGTTTGGCATTATAGCTCTTTCCTGATTCATTAATAAGTTCTAAATCGGGGGAAATAAATCCATAGGTTGCCAGTCCACTTACAGGATTTAATAAGATGTTATCCGATAAAACATCCCATAAAATAGGACCTTCAGCTGAAAAATCCAACTCCATTGATTCAAATAAATCGGTTTTGTACTGAAATTTTCTTTCCACCTCGGTATACTCTCTGCTTTGTAGGCTGACGTATAAATCATTTTTGACATGAAGGCCAAACAAATCATCAACAATTTCTGATACATTTATTTCGGTTCCCGGTGTTTGGTTTGAAATTACAACATTTGCCTCAGCAATAAGATTTTTATAACTGGCCTTGACTTGAACGGGAGTCATGTATTTATCAGACCTAAATACCCCTTTTGAATTTATTTGAGCATATTTGTTGGGCAGAACTTCCCACACAGCATCTAATTTAACCTCTTCATTGTCCTTAGTAATTCCAACTAACTGAAACTGAAAACTTCTATTTGGCTCAATGATGAGTTTTTCTGGCACAATTTTCAATTTTTCAAATTGCTTAAAACCATCATTGGTTTCTGAAATACTAAACCAAAAAACATCACTATACACTTTTTGATCACCTTTTGAAGCCAAATAATGGCTGCTGATTTGCCATGCATAGGTTTTTCCTTCTTCCAATAGTTCCGCAAAAGAAGTGTAGTTCAAATAGTTATCTGTTAAAGCTTCTGCGATAAAAACAGGATAATTTGTCATTATTTCTTCGGCAGACTCCTGTCCGTGCATCACTTCCACCAGTTTAAAGTCAAAAGAGAAACCCGAAGAAAACCACTGAAAAAACTGAATTCCCGGATCTAAAATTTCCGGATTTTCGAAAACTGAGTTTCCAGGTCCAATCAAATCGATATCAGGAAAGTTATTATCCAGATAAATACTGTGTTCATCAGTTAATAAAATATTTTCCTGATCATCTAAAACAGCAATAATTAATTCATATTCACCTGAAGGAAGAAAGGATGTTTCAGCTGATTTCTTCAGGAATAAATCGGCTTGTCCATTTATTAAATAATCATCAAAATCACGATTCGTAATAGAAAGAAGATCACCGGGCAGCAATGTTTGCAGGTTTTTTTCTGCTAAAAGCAATTCCCCATAATCAATACTATTTAATAAGAATCGAATTTTGACTGTTCTGCTACTTTGATCGTTTGAAAAAATAATATTAAAAATCAATGGATTTTCCATTGCCTTTATCGGATCAAAATCAGATATTCGGAGAAATTCATAAGGCATCAAATGCAGGTTCAACGACATGCTTGATGCACCATCAATAATCTGAATAGCATCATCAAAAATAAATTGTTGGTTCAAATAATTCAATTGTAAATCTCGATAACCATCTGATAGAAAGCTTGGAACATCTAACTCAATACTCAATAAAGTGGGTGTAATTACCTGAGTGGAGAGAATATTAATATCAGCACCAAAACTAACTGATGGAGCATATAAATCAAAACGAGTATCTTGTGTTTTAACTAAAAGTAAAGATGCTTGACCTTTCGAAAGCACCGATGGTGATAGGGAAAGCAAATCGACTTGTGAAAAAGTCAATAAAGGGAAAAATGCTATTAAAACCAGAAAGATTCTTTTCATACTCAAATGCTAAAAAATTGCATTAATTAGAACGAATTTAATTTATCTGGCAGGCATTTCCAAATTTATTGCTAAACCGTTATTCTCCCCTCTGAAATAGTAAACAGTTGTATGTTTTTGTTGAGATTATAGAATACTTCGCTCACTCTTCAGCATTAGTATCTTAATAAAAATCTCACCAAAACCATTGGATGTTGAAAAATTCACAAACACATTTCCCAAAAATATAGATTACATTTTCAGGAATCTTTTCAAAGAGATTTTATTTTCCCCAACAATTCGAATTAGGTAAAATCCAGAAGGGTACTCTGAAATGTTTACAGCCTTATTTTGAATTGGCATTTCAAGTATCATTTTCTGAGAAACTTTTCCAGTTTGGTCAATTATGCTGATACTAAAACTACCTTTTTCAGGACAACTCAAAAGCAATTCATTTTCAGCTGGATTTGGAAATATTTCAAATTCAAAATTTCCAAAAAGTTCAATCTGCTGGAATTTAATAACCGTTATTTCGATGCTATCTGTATATGTACAATTATTTGAATCAGTAATGGTCACATAGTAGATATGTTTACCAAGCCCAGCTAAAGCTCCATTCACTGTATAAATTGAATCTACGGAGTTATCCTGCCATTTATATGCTTTAAATCCTGTTCCTGCACTTAATAAGAGATACTGATTATCATATATCACTGTGTCATTTCCAAGAAAAGTGAATGGTAAAGGATTATAATTAATATGAATCATATTTGATGTATCTGAACATCCGTTTTGGTCAGTGACAAGCACAAAATAAGTACCCTGTTGAGTAACTTCAAAGTTATGATTAGTATCCACCCCATTATTCCAATCATAATATTTGAAATGCATTCCTGCTTCTAAAACTAGAATATCATTATTACAAAGTGATGTATCATTACCCAGATTAACTATTGGAAGCGGATAAATAGTGATAGAGACAGTATCTGAATAGGTTTGACAATTATACTGATCTGTCACAAGAACAAAATAATCTCCAGATTTTGAAACATTAATCGTTTGTGTGGAATCTGTTCCATGATTCCAGATATACCTATCAAAGTTTTTCCCTGCATCCAAAATAATATTAGTATCTGCGCAAATAGAACTGTCATTGCCTAATTCAACTTTGATATTGCAATTTTTTACAGTAATCTTGATACTATCTATTCCAGCACAGTTCATTGAATCTCTCAGAGTAACATAATAGTAATAATCTCCAGCGTTCAATTTACTTCCATCCACTTCAATACTTTGGTTTTTTGAATTGTCATTCCAAGTATATTCCAAATATCCTGAATCAGCAAATAATGTCATTTTCTGAGATGTAAATAAAAATGTATCGTTTCCTAAACCAAAGTATGGGAAAGTACACCCAGATACAGTGAGGTTCAATGTATCTCCACCCATACATCCATTTGAATCGATAGCCCTTACAAAGATTTGATGTGTTCCTGTTCCTAGTAATGCACCTGATAAGTTGATTGTTTGTGAAGTTGAATTATCAAACCACTTAAATGCTGAGTAGCCTGATCCTGCAGAAAATCCAATACTTTGATAATTATTAATACTTGTATCGTTGCCAATGTTCATTGATTTAGTACAACCCTGCACTGTAAGTTTTAATGTATCAGTTGCTACACAACCACCCTGCGTAGAAACCTTAACAGCTATATTATGGGTTCCTAGTCCAATAGCAAAAGCATCCACTAATTTTGTGGAGGAAAATGTCTGGTCATTCCATAAGTATTCACGATGCCCTTTGCCTGGATTAAGAATAATAGTATCATAGATGAAAATTGAAGTATCATTACCAAGATCAACACTGAAATTGCACGGGAGACCATAATTATTAATTCTGTAAAGAGCGGATAATCCAAAACACCAAGTAAACCCTTGTTCATTAAACTGAATGTGATCGGGACCTCTAAACCAATCTTCAAAAACTTTTGTCCAATTTTTACAGCCATCAATTGTAGAAAGGATACTATCTCGGCTTGCAATCAATCCCGTATCTTTATTGTACATCCTAATTGAACTGATGTCTCTGGATATCCCTGAATTAAGTTTTTTCCAAGACTTACAACTATCTTCAGTCATAATAAGAAATCCATTAGTTCCTACTGCCCAACCAATTTTATTACTGATAAACTAAATTTCGCTTATTTCTTCATTTGAATTTGTGTAAACTTTTGTCCAACTTATCCCACCATCTGTCGTTTTATAAATATTATGTTCATTTGAAAGAAATCCATTGTTTCTGTCAATAAATTGAAAATCTGTATAACAACAACCAAATGAAAATGAATTTGACCAAGTTTTACCTCCATCTAAAGTTCTAAAAAATTCATAACTTTTTATCCCAAATCCAACAATGCTATCGATGAAAAATAATTTTTTATAATAATTATTTGAAATTTTAGCCCAATTTGATCCATAATCATCTGAATAAAGCAAAAAATGACTACCACTTGCCCATACATGATTCTTATGAGCATAAATGCATTCAATAGATGTATTCGTATCAAACTGGTTTTCCCACGAGGCTCCACCATCATTTGTAAAAAATATTCCTGAAGTAAACATACCACTTGCCCAAGCTACATTAGAGTCACTTAAACAAGCTGAATTTATAAAAACGATTTCTGGATAAAGAGTTTTCCAGTTTTGTCCAAAATCTGAAGAAAACCCAATAAATGAGCTGCCAACACTATTGAAGTTACCAGGCCTATATAAATAACAATGCAAGGAGTCGATTAATTCCACCTTATATCCCTGCCCTATTTGTTTACTTTGCCATGTAGTTCCGCCATCTTTTGTAATAAGTATTTCATTTTTGCATATTACCATTCCATAATTGGCATTAATAAATTCTATATATTCAATATTATGAATACTTATAGTATCCGAAGCCCAGGTATTTCCTCCATCAACTGTTTTAAATAATCTCCCACGAATACCTGCTACCCAACCCGTATCTCTGTTTAAAAAATAGATACACTTTAAGGTATCCAATGTATTCAAATTTTGAGCAGTCCATGATAAGCCACTATCGATGGTTGAGTATATTGTTCCACTATCACCAGACAACCATCCATATGCCTGATCAACGAAAAAGAGATCATAATTTTGTTTCCCTAAATATTGAGAAGACCATGATTTGCCTCCATCTCTTGATACTTTACACTTGCCATAATACACATTATAGCAAAAAATACTTTGTTCATTTAAAGCAAATATCTTCGTTCCCCATTGAGGATAAAGAGGAGAAATAGAGCTCCAGGTTTTTCCTGCATTTGAAGTTTTACAGAAATAAGAACCATTGAATCCAAAACCAATATTCTCATTAAGAAAATAAACAGGAGAGATATTCCACTCATTCACCGGAATCCAATGCTTTCCTCCATCCGTAGTTTTTGCATTTCCCTTATTAGAATATACAATACCGTTTAAGGTGTCAAAAAAATGAATCCTATTTTCATAAGAATTGGCAGGAAGTAATGGATATAGTCTTTGAAAAGCAGGTTGAGCATTGCTGTTCAAGCAAAGCAAAATTACAAAAAAGGTGAATAAGAGTTTTTTCATCAGTTCAAGAGTTAGTTAATTGTAATTATCCTCCAAATTCAATTGTGAAATACTCTAAATCAAATGATTCTGGTATTTGAAATCTAGATAAAGATAATATATCTTATCGTAATTAACAATTATTCAGAATAAAGGGATAACAAATGTTTTAATCCGAATTGCATTTATACTAATGCTAATTCACTTTCCCATCTTCCACCAAAAATATCTGTATCTCTTTCCCTAACTTTCCAAATACTTCTTTCACCCGATCTGCATTGGTATCAGTTATAAAAATCTGACCAAAACCATTGGTTGTAATAATATCCATCAGGCGTGTTGTCCTGTCACGATCGAGCCTATCGAAGATATCATCCAATAAAAATAGAGGTTCGATGGAAGTTGACGATTTAATAATACTAAACTGCGCCAGCTTCATGGAAAGAAGAAAGGATTTCTGTTGTCCTTGCGAAGCAAAGCGCTTGGCTGGGTAACCATGAATCTCCAATTCTAAATCATCTTTATGAACTCCAACATTTGTTCGTTGTGTAAAATAATCTTTTTGAAAACTTTCCTTCCATAAGTCATGAAGGGAAGCATCAATCAATTGGCTTTTATATTTCAAACTTATTTGCTCACTTTGATTGCTTATTTGTGCATAATATTTCAGTGTTAATTCACAGAATTCATCAATAAATTTTTGCCTTTTTGTAAAAATTAATTGAACTGGTTTCAACAATTGTGCATTATACACATCCAAAAGTGCAGCATTTCGATTCTCATGCTCAAACATATGCTTGAGCTGTGCATTTCGCTGTAGCAGTAATCTATTGTAGGATATCAATGCATTCAAATATTCCGAATCGAATTGAGAAATAATCATGTCCAGAAAACGTCTTCTTTCTTCGCTTCCACCAGTAATGAGGCTGTTGTCGTAAGGCGTTACCATCACAACAGGAAATTGCCCGATGTGGTCAGATAGCTTCTCATAGTCGACACCGTCCTTCTTTATCTTCTTCTTCATTCCCTTAACAAAGGCACAGAAAAGAGCATGAGCCTCCCCATGCTTTTCAATGGAACAGCTAATATTAAAAAAATCCTTTTCGTAATTAATGTTTTGCTGATCGATTGAATTGAAATAACTCTTACCCATAGCCAGATAATGAATGGCATCCAGTAAATTGGTTTTACCTGCTCCATTATTTCCCGCAAAACAGACGTATTTTGAATCAAATTTGATATCAAATGACTGCAGGTTTTTAAAATTTTCGCTATGTAATTCCTTAAGAAAAAGCATACTGACTTATGACACAAAGATATTGAATGAAACGGATATGAAAAGGAGGATTCAGAACTACTTCTGCTCAGTATTCTTTAGTTTGTTTTTATCGGCCTGCTCTAATTTAAACATGCTGATTGGAGAAGCTGCATCTATCCTTTGACCATCAACAAGCAATTGACATAAAATGGTGTAGGTAGAGCCAGTATAAATAGTAAAAGGCTTAAATACCAAATTGAAATTTACTTTCCTTCCTGGAGGAATAGAAATCTCGTCCAGTTTCCTCATTTTATTTCGATAGTACATACTCATTTTGGGTTTAGCTAAAGGATCATAGTGCTTTCCTCTAACTAAAAAAGCTCCTTGTAATTCTACTGTAATCGATTTTCCAGTATTATTTTTTATACTGAAAGGAGCTTCTGAAACTTGTCGGTTTACTGTATACTTCAAGCGAACCACTGAACCCTTAAAATCAATTTTTGATGTATCAGCCTGAAATGCATTTGCTTGTGAAAACATATGCAAAACAAGAACAAACAAAAAATACTTTGTTACTATCTTCATTCGTTTTCCTTGACGGGTAATAAAAAGCGAACAGGCATATTAATTAGAACCCGAACATATTCTTCATTTTTAATCCCTGGTTTCCACAAAGGCATTGTTTTTACAGCATTTATCACCGCTTCATCAGCTTTTTGACAAAGTGGTCGAATAATTTTGACATTGGAAACATTTCCATCAATTTCAACAATAAATGAAACCATTAACATGCCTGTACAACCTCTTGAATCTACATCTATTATAGCCTGATGAATGTGTTGCATCATAGCTACTTTGCCACCAATATATTCAGGAACAGAATCAACTTCTGAATCCTGATAAACAATTTCCTCGCTTATGATTTGTGCCTGAACTGAAATAACTGAACTTCCTATTAGGAAAAGCAGTACACTTATTTGGATTATCGTTTTCATTCTCTAATACCCATATTTTTCTTTCCAAAGAGCTTTCATCTTTTTCCTGATTTCCTCTTCACGACTGTTATTTCCCGGATCGTATAATTTTGTTCCTTTCACTTTATCTGGAAGAAATTCAAGATCAACAAAATTTCCTTCATGACTATGTGCATATTTATAATCATTCCCATAACCAATGCTTTTCATTAGTTTGGTAGGTGCATTTCTTAAATGCAAAGGTATTGCCAGATCTCCAGTTTTTTGAACTAAACTGTATGCTTCATTAATGGCCATATAAGAGGCGTTGCTTTTTGGAGAGGTGGCTAAATAAATTGCTGTTTGGGACAAGATTATTCGGCCTTCAGGCATGCCAATTACGGTAATAGATTGAAAACAGGAATTCGCCAATAACAATGCGTTCGGATTGGCATTGCCAATATCTTCAGAAGCAAGAATTAACATTCGTCTGGCAATAAATTTAGGATCTTCACCTCCTGCCAACATCCGGGCTAAATAATATACTGCAGCATTTGGATCACTTCCTCGCAATGATTTGATAAAGGCCGAAATGATATCGTAATGTTGTTCTCCTGCTTTATCATAAGATGCCAAATTGGTTTGAATGACTTTGGTTACATTATCGTTCGTTAAAACAACTTTGTCTTTGCCAGATTGAGTCACAACAAGTTCTAACAAATTCAGCAACTTACGTGCATCCCCTCCTGATATGCGAAGCATAGCTTCCCACTCTTTTATTTCTATTTTCTTTTCTTTTAATATTTCGTCTTTTTCAATTGCATTTGCAACAAGATTTTTCAAACCTTCTTCTTCCAAGTCCTTTAAAATATAGACCTGACATCTGGAAAGCAGTGCCGAATTAACTTCAAATGATGGATTTTCAGTTGTTGCTCCAATAAATAATATCAGGCCTTTTTCAATGGCTCCTAATAATGCATCTTGCTGGCTTTTATTAAAACGATGAATTTCATCCAGAAAAAGAATTACCTGCCCCCCTTTTTTGGCAATTTCAATAACATGCCTTACTTCTTTTACACCAACTGATATGGCGCTTAAAGCAAAAAACTGCTTATCTAACTGATTGGAAATAATCGATGCTAAAGTAGTTTTCCCAACGCCAGGAGGCCCCCAGAATATCATCGATGGAATTGTTTTGCCTTCTATAGCCTTACGTAAAATAGCATCTTTTCCCACTAAATGCTCTTGTCCGATAAAATCATCGAGATTTTGAGGACGCATACGTTCTGCTAAAGGCTTATCAGTCATAAAACAATTGATTTTATATACAATTGTACAAATTTCGTTGAATGACTTTTAAAACAGAAATAATAATACAAAAAGAGTTAATGGATTTCAAGCAAGAAACCTAAGGCAGCATAATAATTATTGCTCAATATAAATATACTAACCCGTTTAGCAGTTGATAAAGAAATGTAGAAACACTTGTTAGATGAATAAAACTCAATTAGGATATTAATGGTTTTTATGAAACTTCAAGAATCTTCGTGTAATAACTTCTGTCACGAAGATGCACAAAGGATACACAAAGACACACGAAGAAGAATCATTAAGAAACATACATAAAACACCAATCAGATTTGACTTATTAAATCTTAACTGTTAAACGGGTTATACTATTGAATTGCTTGGTAAAAACCAGTGTTCTTGATAAACTTTATCACTTCATTCTTGTCTCCATTATGTTCAAACAAATACATGGGAGAAGCAGGAATATATACACCTTCGAACAATACATAATAACGATAGCTTGTGTGATGATCATCTCCTAAATTCTCTTGAATGATATTTTCAATGGCGGTGTCTAATAAAGCTTTGTATTGACCAATACCGTACTTAGTAAGCAGTAATTTTTTCGTTCTTTCAATAATATTATTGTACTGCATATTTGGAAATGCTGCTGGTTCAAATACATAAGGGAGTACAATTGTAAGAGCTGAATCGTTTTGATTAATGGCTTCATAATAACGTGAATAGTATTGAGATAATCGCATATCCTCTTCATAATCACCTGTGCCACATCCAAACCAATAACGATATTTTTTATCAGCTTTGCGAATATATTGATAAGCACTTTGAACGTCACCTTTATCAAAAGCGATAGAAGCAAGGTTAAGACAGGATTCATGTTGCAATGATGGAAGAAAATCAGGAATTAATATATTCCGACAGGCAGCCTGCATATAATTGCAATCGAACAATTCATAGCCAAACGAGTCTACTGCTTGTGTATTATCAAGTTCTAGCAATTTTAAATAACCTGCTTCTGCTTGGTCGTTTTTGCCCCGTTTTTGAAAGGAGCTTGCAATGGCAAAATTTGCTTCATCAATCAATGTGTGTTCCGGATAATTTTTTACCAATTTCTTTAAATACTTGGTTGACTTTTTGAAATTTTCTTCACAATAGCTTTCTGAAGCACTTTTCAAATATTTACAAGCACTGCTTTTTTGTTGTCCGAACACCGATAGTGTGGCAATAATGGCAATAAAGCTTAATATTAATCGATATTTATTCATGAATACTTTTTCATTAGTTAAGCATAGGTTGCAATAGTAACCAATTAATTTCAATCTTCCAATGGAATATTCTGGTATACAGCCAAAAACTCACTGACTATCATGGCTGTTGCACCCCATACAATATGCCCATATAGGTCATAATAAGGAGTTTTATATAACTCTCCATTAGCCATTTTTAATTCAGTTTCCTTAATTATTTCTGGATTTTGAAGCAAACTTAATGGAACTTCAAAAAAACTTTTCACCTCACTCTGCTGAGGAATAAAATCAGGTCTTTTTTCCGAATAACCAATAAATGGGTGAATCAGAAAGCGACTTGGAGGAACCAGTAAATCGCTTAGTTGACCTAAAATATTTACATCCTTGGGCACAATGGCCATTTCCTCAAATGCCTCTCTTAAGGCTGTCGATTCAAAATCAATATCCTCCTCATCCTTTTTACCACCAGGGAAACTAATTTGGCCAGAATGAACTCCTTCATAAGCATGACGTTCGGTAAAAACTGTTTGTAATTCATTATCCTTGGGGTATAATAAAATCAGAATACTACTATCTCGTGCCGGACCTTTTTTCAGCATTTGCTCAGCAAACTCTTTCCTGATTTTTGGAGCCATCTTATATTGAGCATCTTCTCCGGGAAGTTCTTTGGAAAGCATGATCTTTAGCTTATTAAGGTTAATTATCTCAATCATTTTAAAAAGAATAATTTAATCCATTGCTGATGGAATAAATGATATTAGGTACCGTTTTCGGTGGATTAGTATCATACAAAAACTCAAAGATCAGTTTAAAAGCAAATTTCTTGCTCAAAGAAAAATTAAGACTGGTTTCTGATGAAATCCTATAATCAGAAAAATTAGTCAATAGCGGTTGATAATAGGTTGTATGTTTCAGACTTATTGCTTTAGGGAACTTGTAAAAAAATGCCACATACGAACTGATCCTAACAGCATCTGTTGCTAATGTTTCATTTGACAATTTCTCATATTCATACATAAACAAAGGTCCCATGTAAATGCTGCAATTCGTACTATCAAAAAGTTTAAAGCGAGGACCACCACCAAAAAGGAATCGATGTTCTAATTTGTTAATTGTATTAAACTGGTATTGCGTTAACAATTCTCCTTCGAGAAAACTTGTATTAAAGTCATATTTATAACGTATATGCTGAAAGCCTTCATTCAGAAAGGGCTTACCTCCTGCCCTTACATATTTTAAATGATTTAAAAACAAATAGGTTGATTTCTTATGCTGATACTGCAATTGAATATCATTCTTCAGCTCAAAAAGTTCAGAAGCATTTTTATCAAAGTCAATGGCTAAAAAAACCTCTCCCTGAAACTTTATTGAATCAGAGCCACGTTTTTTTTCAATGTTTACCACTTGCGCATAAGTGAAATATCCTGTAAAAACTAAATAGATGAAAAAAACCAATTTTTTCATGTCCCTTTATTACAAATTTCTAATAATACAAATGTGTCATTCAATAAAGCAAGTATGTTTCTATTTATACATTTCTTCTTTCAAAAGGCTAAGGCTATTAATTATTTTAATTGATTCCAGCATCAATTCCACATCTTGAAAAAGCCTGTTCTTGAGTGAATATGGATTATCTGGATTATCGTACATATCATAATCCATAAATTTTGATATTTTTTCTTTCGTAAATACCAATAAATGCTTTTCAAGCAACTCTTGAGCCTCTATGCTTCCATTTAAAACACACCAATATAATGGCAAAATATTAAATATCAGTTGAGTATGCGTTTCTCCTGTTGGATTAGTATTAAATAATGCTAGTCGTTCTTTATACTTTTTAATAGCACTAATTATTTCATTTTCGTTAAATTTAGGAAATTCATAACTAATTTTTTCTGATACTATTAATTTGCCATTTTCAATCTTAAGTATAAAATCTAATAATGGTTTAGCTCCAAATGCATTCCTTGGTTCAGTATTATCAGGCAAGTTATGTAATAATGAAATTATCCAGTTTCCATACTCAGCACGTATTTGATATTCATATTCATTTATTGATTCAAAAACCTTTTTGTTATGAACACAATCAAGAACATAAAATTTTCCAGCAGGCATAATATTTATTCCTTCAAGATATAATCTATTTTTAGAGCAAACCTTAAAATTTCTATTAATCTTAAAATCTGGTAATTGTTTTAATTGAGCAAACATTTCATCTTCAAACAAACAATTACAATCTAATTCAGGATTAACTTCATTAACAGTTGAAGATTTTCCATTCGAACATTGATTAAAGAATACACCACTCAAAAGAATTAGAAAAAGCAATAATAGATTATTCATGATTTTTATTTTACTCAAAAATCTTTTTCAATTTCTTTCTGGCTTCTTCTTCCAATTGTTTCTTCTTCTTTTCAGCTTCTAGTCTGGCTTTTTCTTCCAGCTCCTTTCTCTTTTTTTCAGCTTCTTGCTTCAATCGTTCCGTTTCTTGTCTGGCTTTTTCCTCCAACATTTTTTGCTGCTTCTCTTTTTCTTCTAAAAGTCGTTTTTCCAAAGCTTCTTTTTGCTGATCAACAACCTCGGTAACCTTCTTCTTCACAGCATCTTTAACCGTGTTCTTTGCATCCACCGTTGTAATTTTAACCTTTGGCTTGTCAATTGAACCTGTAATATTTGCACCTACCTTTATTGTTTCGCCTATTGGAAGATTCACATTAGACAATCCATATTGTGCCAAAATACTTGTTGATTTTGATTTGAATTCTTCCGCAGGAATATCTATTTTCAAGACATAATCCATTTTTTTATCCAAGGAATTCCACCCCTTGACATTGAATTTAGTTTTGTCAACTTTAAAATCAGTTGAATCTAAATAAAACTTTCCGTTCTGAATTTTATAAGATGGGCGGACGTTTTTAATTTCCAGATTCTTGTATTTTTCCATTTGGAGTGTATTGGCCAACATATTAACAGGTGCAAACTCCTGCACTTTCATTTGATTGATAACCAACTTGCCTTTACTAAAAAGACTTTCCCAAAGTGGTTTCAAATCTTCTCCTAATTCAGATTCGATATCCAACTCGCCTCCTAATCCTCCTTCAATGAATTTAGCAATGGGGGCAAATTTCTGAACAACTGCAAAAGCCTGATGTGTTTGCTTCACATTTAATTCATCAATTTTGAGCTTGAATTTCATTTTTGGTTTATCAGGGTTTATGGTTTCATAAAAACCATTTGCAATAATTTCTCCACCCAAAATTCCTGCTCTGAGATTAATTATTTCAAGTTTACTTTCTTTCAAAATCAACTTGCATAACACATTATCTAAATCAATGTTATCATAAATCAATGTCCCAAAACTGGCATTCATAACAAATTCAATATTATCGGGCAATATTACTGCTGTCATTCCATTGCTGCTGTCACTGACTTCTCCTTCATCGCTTCCTTCACCCTTTGTCTCTTTTTCATCGCTTTTTAACAGGGTATTTAAATTCAGATAGTTAGAATTTATCATAAGATTTCCTGCTAAAACACCATCACTGAATAGATAAGGGATAAAATTGGTTAGTTTTCCTTTGGCTTCAATGTCGCTATTATCAACCAGTAGATATAATTCTTTTAAATCCACAAACTCAGGAGAGAACTCCAAATGCAATTGAGGAACTTCCAGCATTTTATTAAAGTCCTCGCTAAAATATTTTAGTGCCACAAAAATCACATTTCCAGAAGCATAAAAATTTTCATATCGCTCATTTTCAATATCAGACATATGCCCCTTCAATTTTAAATCTGAATGTACAATTCCTTGCAGTTGTGTTTGCTCATCAAGATTTACAATATTTTTGATCTGGCTTAAATCTATTTTGCCATTTATAGATGCAGATATGTATGGATCCGATTCAGGCGTTTTTAATAAAACAGATGCATCAAAGGGCTCCTTATCAAGCTCCACATGCATTTTTTTAAGGTTCACCACCGTATGATCAATTATGCCATCTGGATTATCAATTTGCAAATCAATAAATACATTATTAATAGCAGCTGGTAAATCGGGATATTTAAACATGCCTTTATTAATTCCTAAATTAATGTTAAAAGCCGGTATGGACTCACCACCATAAACTCCTTTGAGTTTGCCATTGAAATTAACATCTCCAGAAGCTGATAATCCTTCAAAATCTTTTGCATAAACAACAGGAATTAATGATATCAAATTCTTGAATTCAGTGGAAGGAGCTTCAAAAGTTATATCCAAATCAATATCCGATTCGGGCATAATCATAAAACCATCAAAATTGAGTTCGAAATCATTCAGCTTAAGTGAATTTTCTTTGAATGTATAGGTATATGTATTCAGGTCTAATCCAAAAATAGCATCCAAAGTTGTATTCACTTTTGACAGGTATTTTATCCCTCCATAGGCAAAATCGGTTTGCTTAACACTTGCTATAGTAGTTAAATCAAATACTTCCTGACTAAAATCTCCTTTTCCTTCCAGATTTAAATCTTTCAAATCGATTAGCATATCATACAAATCATCCTGATACACAAAATAGCTATTCGTAATTTTTAAGTCTTTGACAGGCAAACTTACTGCTGCTTCATCTGTTTCTTCTTCAGCTTCATCCTCATCAGTTTCCTCAGAAGGAATCATGATATCCCAATTTCCGGTATATTTTACTGTATCATTAAGTACGTGCAGATAAATTCGTGCTTCATCCAAGTATAAGGCTTTAACTTCCAATTTCCCTTTAATGGCTTCCATCAAGTTAAGCTTAACGGCTAAACTTCCAATATTGGCAATGGTATCACCTTCAAATGGTACTTTGTTGGCAACCGTTAAATCTCTGATTTCAAGATAAAACTTTGGGAAACTTTTAATCAGATTTAGCTTAATATCCTCATCAAAATCAACAACCGCATGTAGGTTTGCATTTGCCTGCTCTTTTGCAATTTGAATTATTTTTCCCTTGAAAACAAAAGGTAAAACAATTATGGCAGCTATTAATAAAAGGATAACAATCCCAGAAATTTTTAGTATTCTCTTCATATTGAACAAATGTGTGTAACTGTAAGAAAGAATAATCAAATTTACAAAAATCAGACCTTATCATCATTAAATAATCTTCTCTCATTCATCAATTTATTTAACTTCGCATGAGAAAATAATAGTTCATGAAAAAAAGGGTTGAGGAATTAACAATCATTGACAAAAAGGCTTTACACAGCGATTATATATTTTGGGAAATTCAATCAAATACTGAATTTGCATACATCGTTCCAGGTCAGTTCATCAATGTACATGTAAAGGATAGTCCAACTACTTTTGTACGCAGACCTTTCTCCATTCACACAGTTGATTATGAAAAAAACTCCATACAATTTATGATGAAAGTTGTTGGAGATGGCACCAAAGCATTGTCGAACATGAAAGTTGGCGACAAAATGGATGTTTTATTTCCTCTTGGAAATGGCTTTACAATTTCAGATGAAGATAATGCATTGCTTGTTGGCGGAGGATATGGAATAGCACCACTCTACCACATTGCACAAGAGCTTATTTCAAAAGATAAAAAACCACATTTCCTGTTTGGAGCACGCACAGAACATGATTTTATTCTGCTTGATAAATTTAAGGATTTAGCGGAACTCTCTATTACCACGGAAGACGGAAGCCTTGGTTACAAAGGAAGAGTTACTGATCATCCTATTTGGAAAGAAAGATTTGGCAAAATATATACATGCGGGCCAGAACCCATGATGGAAGCTGTAGCCCATATTGCCGAAGAAAAAGACATTAATTGCGAAGCTTCACTTGATCAGACTATGGGATGTGGAATTGGTGTTTGTTTGACTTGTGTAAAGAAAACCACAAAAGGAAATGAAGCCACATGTTTGCATGGCCCTGTATTTAATACAAAAGATATCGTATGGTAAATTTATCAGTTGACATAGGAGGATTGATCATCAAAAACCCAGTGATGACTGCAAGTGGAACTTGTGGAAATGGAGAAGAATTGGTCGATTTCATGAATATTTCAGATTTGGGTGCACTTGTAGTGAAAGGAACTACACTGGAAGCAAGGCAAGGAAATGAGTATCCACGTATGGCTGAAACAGCCAGTGGCATGCTGAATACAATTGGCCTTCAAAATAAAGGCGCCCGCTATTTTCATGACGAACTCTACCCAAGAATTGAACATTTGAATGATAATATCATTGTAAATGTTTCAGGTTCAAAAATCGAAGATTATGTAACAGTAGCCGAAATGTTATCTGACCTCCCAAACTGCACAGCTATTGAAGTCAATATTTCTTGCCCAAATGTTAAAGAAGGAGGTCTGGCTTTTGGGACTTCCTGCCCTGCAGCTGCCACAGTAACTCAAGAAGTTCGCAAAGTATGGAAACGTCATATGATGGTTAAATTATCGCCCAATGTAACTAGCATTGCAGATATTGCCAAAGCTGTTGAAGATGAAGGTGCTGATTCTGTTTCCTTGGTAAATACTTTTTTAGCCATGGCCATTGATGCAAAAACCAGAAAGCCTGTTTTGTCAACAATTACAGGAGGGCTTTCTGGGCCAGCCATTAAACCCATTGCACTCCGTATGGTTTGGCAAGTTTATAATGCGATTAAAATTCCGGTGATTGGAATGGGGGGTATTATGAATGCAACCGATGCTGTTGAGTTTATGCTCGCAGGTTCAACAGCCATACAGGTAGGAACGGCTACTTTTATTGATCCGGCTACTTGCACAAAAGTGATAGCCGGAATTGAAGAATATTGTATTGAGCAAGGGGTAAAAGATGTGAAGGAACTGATTGGCGGGATGATATCATAAGTTAAAGCTAATGTAAATTGAAAACTATATTATTTATTCTCCTTTTGAACTTTTCGCTGGCATCATTGTCATTTGGCCAAATCGGATTTAAAACAAATGCAGATAGCAATGATGCAAAATATTTATTCATAGCAGAAAATTACTTCGAAAAAGATTCATTTGCTTTAGCCTTATTCGGAAATAAAATTGAAAACTCAGGTCATCGTCAATTTGATGGATTTTTAGAAATCATTGAAAAGTATCCCACCAGTAATTCCGCAAACATTTCTCAATTTTACGCAGGTATCTGTTTTTTAAATTTACAAAAGTTCAATAAAGCTATTACCCACTTGAGACAATTTAATGCAAAAGACTCATTGTCTACAGCTCTTAAACTTGGATTAATTGGAGATTCCTATTCCGAACTCGGTCAATATTCAGATGCTCTAATAAACTACTTGAAGGCACTTGATAACCTGAACGGATCCAAACTCACGCCTATTTATTTATTGAAAGCAGCATTGATTTACAATAAAATTGATGATACTAAAAATGCTCTTAAACTACTAAAGTCAATCAAAATGAATCATCCTTATTCAAATGAGGCTCAAAATGTAGATTTATTTATTGAACAAATTAGTTCGTATTAGTAAAACTTGTCTCTATTGTCTTCAATAACAGAACTTCCTTTACATATTTCAACAATATATTGATATACAAAATATTTAAGGGCTTGCTTTTCCTTATATTGGACTATTTTCTTAGCACTTTCATCTAATTGAGTTGAATAAAGGCTTTGTAATAATAATGATTGCAACTTATCGCTTTCGGCTTCTCTTGCTATTTCATTTTCAAAATCTAACCAAATTGGCTTTATTCCAGGATAATCGTTAATATTACTTAAAAAGTCAAGAAGCATATTTTGATCAAATTCATTCGTTTCCGGCCTAGTAAAAAAAGAAATAACTGCAGGATGTATATTTTGTCCAGTTATTTGATCCATCAGGTCTTCATTTGAGACATACAAGCCAAATACCTTTGTTTGCTTTGCGGTAAAATACTGATGAACAATACGGTTCCAAAACTCATTATTCAGTTGTTTTAGAGTCTTTTCATCAATACTTTTAAGGCCCATGTTATGCATATACGTTTCTGCCTGTGCATTTAATCTTGTGTTATAATCCTGATAGGTTATTTGCATTGTATCAATAATCCCTACAATTTCAGTATCAACTTGAGCAAAGGCTGACAGCTTACTTAAAAATATGATTGAAAAAAATAAGAGATATTTCATCCTATTATTATCTTTAGATTAATTTGGAGCATACACAATTATCCTTAAATTTAAGAAATATGTATTTTCTAAATACATTATAATACGAATATACTTTTTTATTTATTCTTACGTTTTTATATCAAATATCGTGACCATGAAAAATATTTACTATTTCATATTTTCTTCCTTATTTCTTTTATTCTCATGTCAAGTTTCAACAGATAAAAACCTGGAAACCCTAAAACAAAAGGTCGAAGAAAATACGGATTCAACAATCACTCTGAAAGACAAAATTCTGATTGAAAATTTCAATTTGCGATTTGGACATGTTACACAAAGTAAAACATCAGATTATTGGATTATACCCATGATACTTGAAGAAAAGTATTTTGAAAAAGGGATGGATCGGTATGATTACGCAAACTACGTTTTCTATAATCCAAAAACAAAAAAGAAACATTTACTGCTAAAGGATAGTATCGACTTAATTAGTAATTTCAGACTCATTGATTTCGAAGATTTATTTAGTCATGACCGAGAACATGAAATGACAAGAAAAGGGGAAATCATTTTATTTGAATTAGTAGAATGGAAAACCAATGCACAAATTGAAGAAATAATGGGTATTAGTAAAGAGGAAGCAAAAAAAAGACGTTTTGACCTGAGAGACAGATATTATAAATATTGTCCAAAAGTGCTTTTTATGTGTGATGTAGATGGGCAAAATATCATTCAATTAACTGCCAGTCAATCCAGACTTGAATCCTATAGTAGGATGGACAATAGCTATATTTTATTAGTTAATATTAGGGAAGATGATGATAAATCAGGTTTAATCACATCTAAAGAAAATAACAAACATTTAATTGTTGATATGGCCAATCCCAAACTGGCAATTCCCTTATTTGACAAATCATTTGAAGATTCAATTAAAACACTTGTTCTTCAGACAAAATAAACCACTATGGATTGAAAATTTATAGGTTCGGATTATGAATGAAATTCATTTGCAAAACACCAAAAAACAATCAAAAAATATCAAAAATAACCAAACAGTGTTGAAATCTAGGGAGATTTTGAAGTTTGGTTTGCGTATATCCTTTATTATCCCACAAACATATTTACTGTAATACCATTTAAATTTAGGTCACAGAATTCGTAGAATTTTCACTTGCCTCCTACAAACAAATCTGTAAATCTGTGGCAATTTTTACATCATAGGTACAATAGCGGATATTCAATTTGAGCTAATAAATTTTGTTATTATTTGTGATTTGATGATTGGAATTTATGATTTCTATCATAGATATTTATAGAAACCAATTAGCTGCAATGAATTGCAGGGTTTTAACCAGTAACCAGAGAACAGAATCAGTATCCATCCTATATCTCACTTCAATATTGGTCATTAATTCATGATATGTAACATGATCTTGTCATCAGCTAAATTTTAAAACAATGACTAACTTTGTTAACTAATAATAAACACCCCAATAGTGTCAATTCCAAATCGGAGCATGCGAATAATTTTTTCAGTTATCATCTTGATGACTTCAAGTATATTCTCTTTTTCTCAAAATACAAACCGAGAGATCGACAGTTTAAGTAAAGTTCTTACTGATAAATCACTGAGTAGAAAAGATGAAGCAAAGACTCTTAAACGACTAAGCACCCGCTATTGGTCAACTGATATCGAGAAATCGATTGAATTGGCTTTAGAAAGCATGAAAATAGCAGAAGAACTCAACGATGATACTTTAATCGCTTTTGTTTCTTTGTCCTATGCAAACACTTTGCTTGTGAAAGGAGATATTCATGCATCCTTGCCTATTTTTTTTAAAACCCTGACCTTATTGAAGAAAACCAGTCATGATAAAATTGTTGTGAGATGCTATCATTCAATTGGAGAAGCTTATCGGGCAATAGCGGATTATGAAAATTCAATTAAATATTTACAAGAAGGATATTACTTGGCCCGCAAGATTCAGTATTTATCGGAAGTAAAAACGATTTTGCATAGATTTAGCGCTGTTTACTACGAACTGGAAAATCATAAAAAAGCTATAGCTTATGCTGATTCCTCTTTGAATATGTTGCCAAAAAATAATTCGGATAAGTTTATTTCGAATATTTATAATTTGAAAGGCGCCTGTTACAAACAATTAGGAGAATATGATTCTGCTATAACTTATCTGCGAAAATCACTTAAAATAGGGCTTAAAATAAACGACTACATGGATCTTCCTATGGTCTATAATAATATGTCAATGATTTTTCAGGAAAGTCAAGATTATGATAGTGCCATATACTATGCTCACAAAAGTTTAAAACTATCAAAAAAAATTGGCCTATTAGCTTATCAGGAAATTGCCTACTTACATATTTTTGAGTCATATGCAGCCTTGAAAAAATTTGATTCTGCATATGTAAATCACACGCATTATACTGGTATCAGGTGGCAAATTCATAAGGAGGAGAACACAAAAGATCTTGCTGAAATGAAATCAAAGTATGAGCTTGACAAAAAAGAGCAGGAAAACGCCAAACTTCTTGTTAAAAACACTTTACAACAACAAAAAATTGTCAAGCAACGATTCCTTATTGCTCTAATCATTTTGATCATTTTCATTGTGATGGTAATTCCAATATTAATCAATAAAAGCAGAATCCGGCTAAGAAAAGCAAATGAGTTGCTAACTACTCAAAATCAAGAAATTGAACAGAAAAGCAAACAGTTATCGGAAGTAAATAAAACAAAGGATAAAATTCTTTCAATCATTGCCCATGATATGAAGAATCCCTTTCAATCGATTATTGGATTCTCACGGCTTCTATCAGATGATATCAAAGAATCCAACTATACAAATATTCAAGAATTTGCTAGTTTTATTTCTGATGGAACTCAAAAATTAGATGTCCTATTAAGCAATTTGCTTAACTGGTCTCAGGTGCAAGTTGGTAGCCTTAAAGTGAGAAACGAAAAAGTATCATTGAGTCATTTATCAGAGGAAATTAGAAATCTATTTCAAACAGCTATTAAAGAAAAGAATATTGATTTCTCCAGTAATATCAAGGACGATCATTTTGCTTTTTGCGATCTGAACTCGATCTCAGCAGTCATTAGAAATCTGATTTCAAATGCCATTAAATTCACGCCAATGCAAGGGATTATTCAGATTAGAACTCAGCAAACTAATCAAGAATTAGAAATTGTAGTGACTGATAATGGTGTTGGTATGGATAAAGCCAACCTGGATGCATTATTCAGCATGGATAAAACTATTTCGGCCGGAACCAATAATGAGAAAGGCAGTGGATTTGGCCTTATATTATGTAAAGAATTAGTGGAATTGAATGGCGGTCGAATAGTAGCAGAAAGTGAACTTGGAAAAGGCTCAACTTTTAGGATTTATTTACCAGCTTATTCAAGCTAGATAAAAACTGAACAGTGAAATTTCTCTAGCAGTTGTATCCAAAAGTTCTACGAGACAAATATAGCGCTCATATTGGCCAAATCAAGACAAAGAATTTGACAGCAAATTTTGTTAGAACTTAAAGGTAGCTCCAAAAGTTGCTAATGCCGATCCAATTCCTATTTCAGCAGCTATGCCTGCTTTTTCAGTAATAAAATACCTGGCACCAATTGCCAATCGAATAGAAACAGGTAGTATAGCCGTTGCATTTTGCCCATTATAATACGGATCATCTATGTCAAAAACATATTGTGTATGTTTATAGCCAGCACCTGCAACAGCATAAAAATCAAAATCATCATAAGTTGAAAAATGATAATTCAATCGAGGTGTAATTCTCATTCGTGTTACCGATAGTTTATAATTTAAATAACCACCTGGGGTGAAAAAATCTTCTTCACTCCATGCTATTGAATTTGATGCATAGATAAGATCAAGACCTAAACCTATTTGGTCAGTTAGCATATATTCACCCCTTGCACCTATTGGCCCAATTACATGCAATCCGATGTCAATCGTATTAAAATTTGTATAAAAAGATGTCAGGATACCTGACCAAAGATTGGGCCCACCATAAAAAACATCTACCACAAAATCTCCTTTATGCAAGGCTTGGGCTTTGACTTTATATGATGACATTGAAATTGTAAAGATGATGATAAGAAATGATAGAGATAAAGTATTTTTCATAATTCAATGTATTTTGTTTTAATACGAATTTAAGCTATAATCACTAATTCATTATTAAAAATAATAGTGAGCACCAAGCACGTATTTTAAACTAAACGCAATTCAATTCTATTAGGATTAATAATAATATCCGTAATTTTATTGTGTAATAAATTTTTCACTTACAAAACACAATGTCATGAAAAAATTAATTATACTTATGCTGGTTATTTTACCTGTCTTAACAATTGCTCAGGACACTATATACAAACATAAAGGAAAGCCTATTATTTGTAAAATCAATACAGTAAAGGAGGGCACTGTTTATTACATTAAAGCCGGAAAAGAAAAGGAAAAGAGCATTGCAGAATCAAAGATTAAGAGACACACTTATTCAAACAGGGAATATGAAGTTGCTGAAAAGCATGATGTTGTGTATCGGGATGAAAGAATTGTATTCACACATAATTTCAAACTAAATGGATTAAGCCAAGATGATATTTATGAGCGCTTTACAAAATATATGTCCGATCCTCATGCTGAACTTAAAAAAACGTATAAGAGTAAAAAGCCTGAAGAAAATCGTATAGTTGCACATGTTAATATGCCATCACATTATGAAACTTTTTTTGGTGAGGAGAAAAGCAAGGTACAGTATTCATTGATTTTTCAGGCTAATAACAACAACGTATCATTGGAAATTACGGATGTATATATTAGCTCCGAAGATGCTAATAATTCCATCGAAACCTGGCATGCTCATCCCGGGCATTTTTTCAGAAGCCAGATCGATGTTCTTATAATTGAATTTGATACCATCCTAAAAGAGATTGACAAAAGGCTGAAAAGCTATTAAGAACCGTTTTATTAGTATTGGATTTTAGTAATTTAGCATCTCAACCAAAAACACGATTTCATTGAATACTCCATCAATCACTAAACTAACCTGCCTACTTATTTTTGTCTTGTTCCTGCCGAATATTTCATCGGCATCAAACAATGAAATTGATAGTCTCAGTGTTCTTCTTGAAAACAATAAGCTGGCCGATCAAGAACGCATACTGGTTTTAAATGCTCTTTATTCAAAAAACTTGGATACTGATATCAATCTGGCATTCAACTATATTTCTGAGAGTATTATGCTAGCTAAGCAATTTGAGCAGGAAGAAATTTTTGCACAAACTGCAAGTTTATATAGCAATATTCTGTCTTTACAAGGTGAATACAAAGAAAGTATTTCTTATTTATTTAAAGCACTGAAATATTATGAAGAAAGCAACAATTTCGAAAATATAGCAATTTGTTTTCATGCAATTGGGGAAAATTATAGAGCACAAGCAGAACATGATAAAGCATTAACCTATCTTTTCAAAGGACTTGATATTTCGAAAAAACATCAGATTGACATTGAGATAAAAAATATTTATAATCGAATATCTGCCGTTTTGTTTGAGAAAAAAGAGTATCAAAAGGCCCTTCATTATGCTGATTCTTCATTGAAACACAAACCTGCTCTCAATTCAGCAGCATTTTTGTCAAATACTTTTAACATCATGGGCGCTTTGTATAAAGAACTCGACAAATTTGATTCAGCTCTATATTATTTGCATAAATCATTGCATCTGGGTATTTCTTCTAAAGATTGGATTTATGTTCCCGGATCCTATATCAATATTGCTGCCTTGCATTTGGATAAATATTTATACGATAGTTGTATTTATTATGCACAAGAAAGTTTGAAAATATCCTATAAAACAAAGATTTTAACTTATCAGGAAACAGCTTTACTACAAATATACAGAGCTTTTAAAGCCACTCATGCTTATGATTCAGCTTTAAAATATCATGAAGATTATACAGGGGTTAGGTGGCAAATATTTAATGCAAACCGAAGCGAAATGATTGCTGAAATTCAAACTAAATATGATACTGAAAAACGAATACAACAAACTGAAAAACTACAAATAGAAAATGAATTGCAAAAAAGTAAAATTTTCAGGCAACAAATACTGCTGCTTTTAATTATTATCATCGTTTTAGTAGCATTAACAATTCCATATAGTTTATACCGGCAAAGGCAAAAACTGGCTAAAACAAACACCACACTAATTAAGCAAAACGAAGAAATTGAAAAACAGAGTAACCAGTTAGCTGAATTAAATAATACAAAAGATAAAATACTTTCTATTATTGCCCATGACATGATTAATCCTTTTCAATCTATCATTGGGTTTTCAAACCTATTGTCTAACGAACTTAAAGATTCACCTAATAATGATATTCGGCAATATGCTGAATATATTTCCAAAGGAACACTTAATTTAAACACCTTATTAAGCAACTTACTAAAGTGGTCGCAGTTGCAAGTTGGCAGTCTAAAATTAAATAAGGAAATTGTTTCCATTAAAGCATTATCTGATGAAACTCTTGGCTTATTTGAAACAGCCATAAAGGAGAAAAGAATCAATTGTAGAATCGATATTCATGCAGATCATCAAGCTTATTGTGACACTCATTCTGTTTCAACTGTTATTCGGAATCTTGTTTCGAACGCCATCAAATTCACTCGCTTTGATGGAACAATTAGCATTTCAACAGTAGCCAAAGATCAAGAACTGGAATTCACCATAATCGATAATGGAGTTGGGATGGACGAAGAAAACCTGATAAAATTATTTTCTCTGGACAAGGCCATCTCTTTTGGAACAAATAATGAAAAGGGAACCGGTTTTGGACTCATTCTTTGCAAAGAATTCGTGGAAAAAAATGGCGGAAAAATATGGGCTGAAAGCGAGACCAATAAAGGCACTACAATTCATTTTACCTTGCCAATAAATAAGGATTAATAAGCTGAGTTGTTAGCGTGCAATTGAAATTCTGATAAGATCATTTATTTCTTTCCTACTCATGAATATGAAATAAATGCCCGGATCGTAGGTACTTAAATCTACTGGAATTACTTTTTCCCAGCCATCTAAATCCATTTCAAATACAATAGCTCCTGAAGCAGAACAAATACTAAGTTTTTCAACTCCCTTGGAAACTTCTACATTAAACATTCCATTGGATGGATTAGGATATGCTTTAATGCTTTTCTCTTCCTGATTTTCTTTGATAGCTGTTGTTGGCTTGTCTTTTATGCATTTCCACCAATTGGATGTATTTATCGGTTTAATATCATTTTCAAAATTCTCATCCGACAGGCAAACCTTTTCGTTCCAGATATAGTCGGATTGCATTTGCTGAGCTGATAGCAAGCTTGAGCTAGTCAAGAATAAGAACAAGAGGACACATTTACTAACTGTTTTCATATCTATTGTTTTTAAACTAATGAATACAACGGAAATGCCAACAAACTAACTTGCTGTTTATGTGTCTGTTGTAAAATCTACTGTGAAATTAATCTGTAAAAATACTTGACAATTCTGTTCATGTATTCAACAAAAAAAGCCGACATAAGCCGGCTTTCTGAGTGTATTTATGTTTCAATCCTATTTCGTTGTTTTCTGTCCATTTTTATTGACATTAAATCCTATTGATGCTCCTACATAAGTTCCTGATTTTTTAGGAGAGGCATAAAGATTTACAGGTATGTTTAAATAGCCTGAACGGAAAGTTTTTCCTACTGAGAAAACAAAACCGGAAGAAAATTTTGCACTCCCTCTTTTATCGATATTTGTTTCTCTTTCATAAAATTCAGTATAATGCATATAATTACCAGTAACAGGATCTCTATAATCCCACTCACTTTCAATATGCCATTTCCCAGTTTCTCCAATTAAGCCCTGAGTATCATAAAAGCCACGTGCTTCCCTTCTGAATCCCATTGAAGGACCAAAACCAATTTCCCATCCTGTGCTATTACTTCTGAATCCATTCATAAAAATAAAGCTTGGGTTAAACATTTGCTGCTCCAATCCACTAATCATAAATAAATATTCAAATAAACCCTGAAAATTACCAGCACTCATGTATTGTGTTTCAAATTGATATCCAAATTGAGTCATTAATGGAAAAGCATCCCATCCTCCACTATTGATTGGATCTTGTAGTCTCTGACCTAATTTACCCGTAATATAGGCAGCTCCCATACGTGGACCATTAAGTTTTAAGCGAGTTTGAGGTGTATTCATGGGGTCATCATAATTCACCAGCATGTTAACAACATTTGGATCATTTTCTTTACCAAATACATTTTTTACAGAGATTTCGATCATTTTCTGAATATGTTCAGGCATAATAAGGTATTCCATCACATTCGCTGTTTTGACTGCTTCATTCTTTACATCGATCAATCTTAAGCTGAAAATGATTTTGTTTCCCAATTGTTCGAGATTACCTGTTAACATAAAGTCAACTTCCATTTTTTTACCAATCTCAATTAAACATTTCTTCCCATAACAAATTTCAATATTGTTAATTTTTACGAAATCCGACATATCATATTTGTCCATCACTTCGTAAATATTCAGCTTCTCAACTTCAATTCTTACCAAGTCAGCCACTGACTCCTGATCATATTCGAAGTTTTTAGTATCAATGCTTAAAATAGCAATACTCTGTTTGCTTTGAGAAAATGAATTTGACCATAATAATAAGGTTACAAATAATAGTGTTACTAGTTTTTTCATCACTTTTTCATTTATGTCAACACTATGATTGACGTTAATTTATAATATGATTCAAAACTAATATTAGCTGGTAGGTGGTGGAAATTGGTTTTCGCGTCCTGTTATATATTATACAAACGTTTTAATAATTTAGAGAGAATAAACAATGGTTTCTATTGATTCAAGCAAATTTATAGAACACGAAACACTTTAATTTGCAAAAATTGCAAAAACCAAATCGGAAATTATTGATATTTACTAAAAAAAAGTATCTTTGGCAAAAGACTTTAACGAAATGGAAACACAAGCCCTTTTATTTCAACAAATTAAAAACTCAATCCCTCAGAATCTTTCGCTTGTAGATGAAGTATCTGATTTATTGAATATAAGTTCAGATAGTGCTTACAGAAGAATCCGGTCAGGAAAAAGTTTATCCATTGACGAACTACAGAAACTCTGTTCTCATTTCAACATATCACTTGACAAGCTTTTTAATATCAAAACAAATCATATTCTATTTAGTGCATCCGACATTAATCATATTCATTTTTCTTTTGAAGATTATATGGCTTTTGTACAGGCAAGTCTTTCGCAATTTGCTAGATCAGAAAACCTAGAAATGATTTATTCTGCTCAGGATATTCCTCTTTTTCATCATTTCCGACATCCTGAGTTGGCTGCTTTTAAAGTGTTCTTTTATTTGAAAGCTGTATTGCTTTTCCCTGAATATGTTAACAAAAAATTCTCATTTGAAGATACGCTGGAAACAACCATGAAAATTGGTAAAAAAATTATTCAGACTTATGAGCGAATACCAGCAAAAGAAATTTGGAACCAAGAAACTATTAATAGTTTTTTAAGACAAATAGAATTCTCGTTTGACATTGGCGTTTTTGAAAACCCAGAAGATGCATTTATATTGTGTGACCGTTTGGATGAAGAAATAAATCATATAAAACTACAGGCTGAAAGAGGTTATAAATATACGGAACAGGATTCCAGCAATAATTCTAACGATAACTATCAGCTTTATTCAAGTGAAGTAATTGTAGGAGATAATACCATTTTGGTAAATATGGACAAATCTCAAATAACCTACCTGACCTATAACGTACTTAGTCTATTATCTACTTCAGACGTTCACTTTTGTCAAAGTACCGAAAAACATTTACGAAACGTAATTTCAAAATCGGCTTTGATCAGTTCAGTTTCAGAACGAGAACGTATCATATTTTTCAATAATATGCATCAGAAAATAGACAAGCTAAGAAGTCGATTAAAAAATTCTGATTGAGTTAACCTTTCAAAATCATTTCAATTTTCTCAATTTGCTGGTGTCGTTCAAAAGAGTATATTGGATCTTTATCTAGCAAATACCTATAAAATTGTTGGGCTTGCTGCATGAATTTTCTTGCTTTCTGCGTGTCTTTCTCCACGCTTCCAATATGAAATAATATTTTAGCTAAATGATCCAGATAGATGAAACTGGCTGTTGAATCCGATTTCAATAAGGCAATCGTTTCTTCAGCAGATAATTGAATCAAATTATCCAGAGAAAGATCTAGGTTTTCTTTCAAGCTATTTTCAACCATAGCAACAGCCTCAATTTGCTCTCCTCCTTTTTTCATTTTTAAGAAGTCAGCAACCAACTGTGCTAAAAAACGACCTATTTCATCGATTTGGTTTTTCAGGTAATCATATTGAGGCATAGCAAACTATTTATTGAAGGCTAAATTTATGAATTCGTGACCTACATTTAGCACATAAATTTACATCAACAAAGTCGATTGTTTTAATTGTTTCATTCGCATCACGCATAAAACAATCGATATCCGGACAATGTGGGATGCCCAGATTATGACCCAATTCATGAAGACTAACCTTTTGCAAGCGATTAATGTTTTTAACTTTATCTGCAGAGAAAATCCTGTATGTGGAAACAACACAACTTGATCCTGGCCGATAACCTAATCCAAAAACGCCCCAATCAGCATATTTGCTTTCTGGTTGTTTAATTTTCCTGAATTTATCTCTTTTTGTTGTAGATATATCTTTTGTTGTTAGACCAATAATATGGTCTACACCTTTTGGTCGGTTTTCCTTTAAGAATCGAATAATAGAATCAGCCCGATAGCGTGGTGACTTAATCTGAACAAAGTAATTTTCAGGAATATCAATAGGCTCTAATCGTATAGTTTGAAATCCGTAAAAGCGTTGAATAGCAAACTCAACACTATCAATAAGTTCAGTAGGAAAACCTGTGAATGGCTGAATTGCCACCTTCGTGTTTTCGCGCTTTGTGCATCCCAAAACAATTAGAAAAAATAATGCACTCCATATCCAAATTCGATTCATAGAAATAAAACGTGTATTAATTATAAATAGTATTCGTCACTTTATCTTATACTTTCCAAACTTAATGAATTAAATTTGTTTAGCTAATACGCAATTACAATGGAAAATCTTTTTCAAAGCTATAAAACACATCTTGCTCAAACCACCAATTTTGCTCCTGTACAGCTGGAAATTGAAAAAGCAGAAGGAATATATTTACACGATAAAGAGGGCAAAAAATACATCGATTTAATTTCAGGAGTTGCCGTAAATAACTTGGGCCACAGGCATCCAAAAATAATGGATGCTATACAAAAACAACTCGACAAATACCTCCACATTATGGTTTATGGTGAGTTCGTACAGGAAGAAACCGTTAAACTGGCTGAAAAATTAGCAAGCCTTTTACCTACAAGCTTAAGCAGTTCATTTTTTGTCAACTCCGGAAGCGAAGCCATTGAAGGAGCTATTAAACTTGCCAAACTGCATAGCAATCGTTATGAGATTATTTCATTTAAAGGTTCCTATCATGGAAGCACACAAGCAACATTGAGTTTATTGGGAGATGAGAAATTCAAAAATCCTTTTCGGCCTTTAGCTCCATTACAAAAGCAATTGGAATTCAACAATTTTGAACAAATAAAGGAAATAACATCCCAAACAGCTTGTGTAATAATTGAACCTATTCAAACGGCTTCAGGAATGATTATGCCTAAAGATAATTTCCTACAATCAGTAAGAGAACAATGTAACAAAACTGGGGTACTCCTTATTTTTGATGAAATTCAAACTGCCTTGGGACGAACAGGAAAATTATTTGCCCTTGATTATTTCCACGTTGTTCCCGACATTTTATGTCTGGCAAAAAGTTTAGGCGGTGGCTTGCCAATTGGCGCCTTTATTTCATCTCCCGAAATAATGAATTCTCTAAATAATGGACATCCTTTAATGGGTCATGCCACCACTTTTGGTGGGCACCCAATGGTATGTGCTACTGCTTTGGCAACATTAGAAGTTCTTAGCAGCGAAAACTATCTTAAGGAAATAGAATCCAAAAGCTTGTTATTCCGAAAACTTCTTGTTCATTCCAAAATCAAGGAAATTCGTGGAACAGGATTTCTGTTGGCAGTGGATTTGGGAAATGCTGAAATCACCCAAAAATTTGTTGAAAACGTTATACCAAATGGCCTTATCACCTATTGGTTTTTATTTGATAATACCTCCTTTAGTATTATCCCTCCCCTCACCATTACTGAAGAAGAAATTGAAGAGAGTTGTGCCATTATACTGAAAACGCTGGATGAGATTTGATTGGTCTGGCCTAAATCAAAGAGGCATGGTGATGAACATATTTTGAAATTTGATTTGCTGTGAATAACTCCTTTTTGAAACTCCTCGCATAATCCCGAACATTGTTCAACAAATCCAGTCTTAACTACATGTCAGCAGGTCCAGCCAAAAGGAAGAAAATAAGGGATAAGAAACTCATTGAATTTGATGTGAACAAAGCAGGGCCACGTGCAGATGGCATCTTTGCTTTACCTTTTGATCTGGATGAATCAGATGCGGTTATCATCCCTATTCCATGGGATATAAGTTCCCCAAATGATGGAGCAGCAAACGCGCCCGAAGCAATTTTAGAAGCATCCAAAAGCTTAAGCCTGTTTCAAGAAAAATTAGAAGATGCATGGAAAAATGGAATCTTCATGCATAACATCCCTCTAAAGTGGAAGGAAAGCAGCTATAAACTTCGAAAGATCAGAAACCGGATTGAACGCCAGTTCCGCAAGAAACTTTCAGAAGCTAAACGAGCTGAATTAATTACAGATTGTAAAAACATAAACCTTACGAGCAAACTTCTTAATGATTGGGTGGAACATATTTCAGGCGAATACCTGAAATCGCATAAACTGGTAGGTTTGTTAGGTGGCGATCAGGCAATATCGTCAGGTTTTATTACCGCATTATCACGTAACTACGATAATATTGGCATATTGCATTTGGATGCCTATCCTAATTTATATAGAAGCTACGAAGGTTTAGATTACTCTGATTTTTCTAGTATGTATCATGCGTTGAAACTAAATCAGGTTAAAAAATTAGTTTTAGCTGGTTGTCGTGAGGTTACTTATGAAGAAAAAGAAGTCATCGATAAAAACTACCAAATTATTAAGTACTATTCCGACAAATATATCAAGGAAAAACAATTTAAAGGCACCACCTTTAAGATGCTGATAAGTGAAATAATTAGTCCCTTGCCTAAAAATGTTTACATCAGTTTTGATGCAAGCGTGCTTCAACCGCATTTAATGCCACAGGTTGGATTTCCGCAACCATCTGGATTTTCTTATGAAGAAATCTCCTTCCTGATTTCCGAACTCATGCAAAGTGGCAAAAGAATAATTGGTTTTGACTTATGCGGTATACGTCCAAAAAAGGAAAATGAAAATTGGGATGCTCAACTTGGTGCCCAACTATTATTGGAACTGACAAGCTTAATGATTAATACACATAAGAAGTAGAAACTCTTCGATCATAAAATCACCTACATCAAAAAGCAAAAATTGTAGTAAATTTGGGCTAATCAAAGCAATTTGTTATGCCCACAAGAATTTTATGTTTTCTGCTAATTTCAGCCTTAATTTCCACTTGTTCATTCGCTCAAATCAGTATTCAAAAAAGTGTTCCTGAGCAAGGAATTGTATACCTGAAACAAGATATTAATGCAGGTGTGTTAATGGATAAAAACACAACTCCCTTTATTGATTACCAATCAGTAAAAATAAATCATAACGCGCTAAAATCGAATGATGTAATTAGCAGCACATCTGGAAAGGAAATACTTTTTCCGAATGAAAAAGCAGTTTTTCAGATTGATATCGATGCGCAAAGTATCGAATTTATTACGCCCGAATATACATTAAACCCTTTGTGTCAGTCGGCATTAAACAAAGTTCCAAATTGGTTAAAAGATGATTTACATCGTCAATTCAGAAAACTTGCTGTATTTAAAATAGATGGAATTTTTGCCAATCAAATAATTAATGCACCCAATGCTATTGTAGATGAAGTTGCTTTTCAAATTGCAAACTTATCCACTGAAACACTTAAAGATTCAAGATTCCGAAGCACTATTGATTTAGTAAAAGAAAACGCACAACATATTTATAACGTGGTTGATTCCTTAAAATATGTGAGGCTGGTGGAACACGGCAGTTATGCATCAGGAGATTATTACACCACTACTGAATATAAAATAAAAGAAGGATCTAACTTTATCTGGTCTGAAATTCCAAAGGAAATTTACTATTGGTATGTAGTTATGCCTAAAATTGATCGCGAAGGAGTTTATAAAGAAGACCGATCATCCAGCACACAGTTTCGGACTTATGGCTATTTCTGGCGTGAATATTTGTGGTCAAATCCGCACTCAGTTTTCGATTATACTCAAGTAAATATAACTACATCAAAAGGAACAATTGATACTATACAACGCTTCGGTGCCATTATGCAGCAACCCGAATATTTATGGGATAGGGTTGAGAAATACTTTCCATTCAATCGATCATTTGATCCAGAAGATCATGCACTGGATGTATTAGGCAATTGGGCTTCCCGCTCCTTGCCAATAGATGCTGCAGGCAACCGACCTTTTGAGCCTAATCAGATTATTAATGAGCACAATGGAAATTGTCACGAGGATGCATTGCTCGTTGCTGCTGCCTGTAGAACAGCCTTAATTCCGATTGTTCATATTGGTGTTCATGGCGAAGATCATGCTTATGGGATGATTTGGGATGAAGATTGGTATCATTATGAGTTTTTCAGAGGCGGATTCAGCCAAGTAATCAGCCCCTCCTTTGCTGGTATTACCAATATGATGAAAGGTGGTAGCTATAGTTGGACTACTTCCATTGCACATACAACCCGTGCAGATGGTTATCCTGATATTTTATCTTCATACTACAACGATAAAATGTGCACACTCAAAATTCAGGTAACTGATCAAAATGGCAAAGCAGTTGATGGAGCAAAGGTAGAATTCTGGTGTAGCCCCGGTGCTTATAGCACAGGTTGGGTCGACAATGTGGGATTTGCCTGGACAGATCATACAGGTATTGCCAGCGTGAATGTTGGAGCAGGGAAAAAATACGGTTACCAAATTTTCCATAAAGACTTTGGCTATATTCCTAACAGCACGCAAGCCAACATCATTAACACAACTATTGCATTAGATAAAGAGACCTATCCGGTGACAGCTCAATTTTTAGCAGGAAGCATGCCTGAGTTGAATTATGGAAATAGAATAGATTTGCCCAAAACAGCTTCATTTGGTTTGCACATTAATTTCACAGCACAAGGAGTTATTGCAGGACAAAACACTGAAGATGTTCAGAATAGCACGTTTGCCCTCAAAACACCTGATAATGGTTCACTTACTTTTTTTGTTTGTGATCAGGCAAATTATGACCAATATAAAGCAGGACAAGCATTTGATTATTATTTCCCAGTAAAATACTTCAACAGTGGAAATCTATACCTCCCCGTACCTACAGTCGGAAAATGGTATGTCGTTTTTTCTAATGAAGAAGCAACAACGAATTATCAGCAACTCGAAGCAAATGTGGAACTAATTAGTAATGCAATTTGGGCTGGATTGGATGAATTTGAAGAAGACAATTCTATTACAGTATATCCAAATCCATTTAATCAGAATTGCACAATAAAAGCCCCAATACATACAAACCACATTGAAATTTTCAATTTGTGTGGAGAGCTTGTTGAAACAATGCAACATTCACCTTTTGTGTGGAAACCTGACGATGGCATTTCTGATGGTATTTATATTATTAAAGCTTATCAGGAAAATTCAATGATAACTTCTAAAGTGATATATAGAAAGTAGAAGGATTCTCCATTTCCGCCTTTGTTGGTGTTATCACCAACAAATATGTTTCTACCGGCAGATTGCTATTTTCACAGTCAAACACAGTTTCCCTTGCAGGAGACACTTTGTGGATATAACTCAGGTTTGTCCAATCAGTGTCTCACATAGTGGACACTGATAATTTTCAAGTACTAACTGCATCATACACTATTTCTTTGATTGCACCAGTTTCTTTTTTTTTCTTCACGTAAAATTTTCTCTATTTTTCGACCTTTTGCAATTCATCAACCAATTTGTCTAAAAACCTAACTTGTTGAGTTAATGGGTTCACTATTTCCTCAATTCTATAACCACATATGACTCCTTTAATCAGGTGGGCATTTGGATTTAATTCGGCTTTTTGAAAAAATTCTTTGAAGGTTGTTTTATCATCAATAAATTCTTGCACTTTTATTTCGTCATAACCAGTCAACCACTCAATGACCTGAAAAAGTTCATCCTTTGTCCTTCCTTTTTTCTCAACTTTTGACAAATAATGAGGATATACCGAAGAATAAGTCATTTTTGCTATACCTTCATTATGTTCCGGTGAAACTTTCATATCTTATTTTTCCTTTCTCATAAACTCAAATGCTCCTTTACGAAGTTGGATACCATACTCCAAATAGGCTTTCATACAAGCAAGGAAATTTGCCCATCCTTCCGTATTTTCCAAAACCCATTTAAGGTTATCTGCAGTAAGTTCCTTTCCGTTTTCGTTTACTCTTACTATTGTACTATTGTCTGCTAACTTTTTTAATGTAATGGTTACAACAGTTTCTGGATCCCATATAAATGAAATTGAACGATTGGTTTCAATTTCAATATTCTTGATAGGAAACTTATCAGGAAATTCCGGAAATTTCCAAATCACGTCTTTTCCAGTTTCCAATCTTCCACTACTTTCCGAAATGAAATATTTGGTCATTTTCTCTGGATTTACAATCCCTTCAAAAACTTCGTTTATTGGTTTTTGAATTTGTAGTGATGCATTAGATTCAAGTCTCATATCAATTTCCTTTTCTCTTGAATATCATATATTTACTCAACTTCAAATTGGTTCTATCGTTTGAGCTTTTTGCTGTGAAAATAACACTTCTCTTCACCATCCCGAAAGCTTTCAGCACATAAAATCTTATACCCTCGTCAGCCGAAATTTCAACCTAGGCTGACTTTATTGACATAACTTAAAATCATTGTTAGGCCAAGCCAAGTGCTTATTCTTCTATTTTCAGAATACTTTCAATTTGAATTTTATTTGCAGGAAGGTAGTTTGACGCAATATCCCAAATTATTTCATAATCAATTCCAAAGTATTCATGACTTACTTTATTTCTTAGCAAGTACATTTCACTCCATGGGACTTCAGAATATTTGTTTTTAATTTCCTCGGGGACATTTTTGGCTGCTTCACCAATAATCTCAAAATTTCTAATTACAGCGTCAACAGTTTTATAGTCTTGTTTGAAGTTCATGAAAGTCAAATTCTCTATATATTCTTCAATACGACTCATTGCGACTTGGATGTCTTCAAGATACATACGAAAGACACGATATTCTTTTTTCATTAGACGTAATTGACTTGATTAAGAATATTATCTTTAATCTGTGCTTTCAAAGCATTTTTTGTGACTAGGTCTATTTTTCTATTGAATATTTTCTCTAAATATAATTCAAGTGAAAAGATTTTCCAGCCAATTGGTCTTTCCAATTCAACTAAAATGTCAATATCACTAAGTTCAGTTGATTCATCTTCTGAAAATGATCCAAACAAGCCTATTTCTTTAACTGCGTACTCTTTTGAAAGTGTAGGCTTTAGTTCTTTTAATTTTGATAATATGAAAAGCTTTGTAAGCATAATTCAAATTTACAGATTTTTTATTTGTAACGCTCAGTTTGTTTATTTCGCAATAACAACCATTTAGGATGATAAAGCTAATGTTTTATGCCTTTAAAAAATATGTTCAAATACAGACATTTGTCCAATCAGTGTCTCACATAGTGGACAGTGATGATTTACCTCCTTTTCCGCCTTTGTTGGTGCTATCACCAACAAATATGTTTCTACCGGCAAATTGCTATTTTCACAGTCAAACACAGTGTCCCTTGCAGGAGACACTGTGTGGATATTACGCAGGTTTGTCCAATTTTGTCCAATCAGTGTCTCACACAGTGGACACTGATAATTTTCAAGTACTATTCGCCTTTGTTGGTATTATCACCAACAAATATGTTTCTATCGGCAGATTGCTAATTTAAAATAAAAATAAGCTGTTGGTGAAAAACATCAACAGGAGCACAAAATTGATAACTTCATGGAATCTAGCTTTACTCTCCGAAATAATTATGGAGGAGAGGATGTAGTTCAGCCGGTAGTTTATTCTGGGTAGTGTGTACCAAATGAACTCCTAATTATAAGCCAAAATGTTTCTTAATCTCATTTTCAATCTCACTTGAATTTTGTCTTGAATCAAAAATTGTTATTATGTAAATAACTTCTTGCTCAACTTTGTATAGAGCTATTGACTGCTTTGTAATTACTAATTTTCTTAAATCTGGCCTGGTTTGACTTATGGGGAATATTTCTGGAGTGGATTTTAGTATTTCAAACTTATCGTTCATTTTTTCAATAAACTTAAGTTTTGTTTTTGTCGACCACTCTTCTTCTAGGTAGTTAAGTAGTTTAACAAGCTTAAATGAGGCAAGAGAAGTTAACTTAATTTTCATGTATTATTCTTTACAAATTCTTCCCATTCGATAGTTTCACCATTTTCAATCTGTTTAAGTCCTAATTCTATTTCAGCTTTTTGGGATTCTGAGAGATCTAACCAAAAATCTTTATTTGATTTTTTTAATGTTTGAAATAGTTTTGTTAAAACTTCCTTACTATCTAAATCCAGAATTTGTCTAACCAATTCTAATTTTAATGCTTGAATATCCATTCCATTTTTGGTTTATACAAAGTTAATCATTTTCCTGAAACCTGATCCATTCTAGCATTTTGGCTAACGTTTTGAGCTGTTGTTTTTATCGGCAGATTGCTGTTTTAAAATAAAAATAAGCTGTTGGTGAAAACACAAACAGGGGCACAAACACAAACAGGAGCACAAAATTGATAAATTCATGGAATCTAGCTTTACTCTCAGAAATAATTATGGAGGAGAGGAGGTCGTTCAACCACTAGTTCATTCTGGGTACTGCGTACCAAATGAACGCCTAATTATTGGCTGTAGTTTATTATTTTTTCGGATTTGCTAATATTATTTTCATAAAAGCTGTTTCGTACCTTAAGAAAGTTAGTTCTACTTTCATATCTGTAATCTCTGTGATACTAATACTTGTGAAGTCCAATTTAAATGGAAGTAGAAATTGCGTAAATGATAAAGGATTCGAAAGGTAAACCAATCTTACGTACTCGTTAGTTATTGGGAAATAAATGGATATTGAATCTATAAAATTTAAGTATATATTCTGTACATATCGATTGTCCTCCAATTCAACGGTATAAACAATAAGTGTATCATTCTTACTTCCGTTAAGAACCTCCTTATGGTTAAAATACGTGGGTTCCACTTTCAATTTTTGAGGTCCTGAAATATGATTAATTAATCTAATTTCTATTGGACTATAGTAAATATAATCAACGTGTTGCGCTTTTGCTGAAATGGAAAACAATATCATGAATCCTAGTATTGTTATTTTTTTCATATTTCCTAATGCTTACTATCGTCCAATTTTATTGTATTTGTACTGAGTCCTTTAATCATAAACGATTCAGTATATTCAAAGTCAAAATATTTTGAAAAATCTTATGTTTCTTCCTGCAGATTGCTGTTTTAAAATAAATACAAGCTGTTGGTGATAACACCAACAGGGGCGCAACCATTTTGTAAAACTATTGTTAGAAAACGTTTCAATTTATTCCTAGGTCATTAGTAAATGTTGCATCAGGAACAATTTCCTTTCTATCAACTCCAGAAATATCCTTTATAATTGAGATAACAATTGAATTAACATTGTTTCTACTTAGCCCAAACTCAGACCTCAGCTTATCCAAATTTTGAACTACAATTTTTTCAGACAGCTCTTGAATAGTATCATTTGCAAATACCTGATCTCTATTTGCCAAAAACCAGCCTGTAAACTTTGGAATTTTTAATTCTAATTCTTTGCTAATATCTTCCCAAACTTCTTGTCTTCTTTTTTTATCCCAAATCTTAGATATTTTAAGAGTTGGACTGAATTTCATCGGAGAAATTGTGCTATTTGAAGTAACAAATTTTCTCAATCTGAAATAAATGAGTTGATTAAAACATACTTTTTCTGATTTGGTTTCAACTAAACTCCATACATGATCACTCAATTCCCCAACGGTTCGAATTCTTTCTGCCTCATTATCTTCAATTGTAATATCGAAACACTCTTCAATATCTACTAAAATTTGAATACTATCCAATCCCATACAAATGTTTTCTAACTAGGTTTCTAACGAATGCTTAATACGCAATAACAACCATACAGGATTATAAAGTGAAAGTTTTTTGCTTTTAAAAATCATGTTCAAATACAGACATTTGTCCATTCAGTGTCTCACATAGTGGACACTGATGATTATAACTCAGGTTATAATATTTCTACGGTTTTATTTGTTGGTCTATACTTTGAGAATATAGTTCCACCAGCAGAAGTTGCTTCCTGTAAATCGATTTCATGCTTCTTGTCAAAAAACAAAGTTGCCTGACCCTCAGGAAGTTTTTCTAACTTCGTTTTTTCAAGGATAATACTGGTTGAACCCGTTTTCGTTTCTCCAAATAGCTGACTAGCATTGCCCACAGCATCAATTAACAAAGCAACATTTTCACCATCAGCCAAAGCATCTCCATCCCAGAAAAATTCAAAAGCAGCATCGTTTGGAATTTCGTCAATAGTATCAACATAAGCGATTTCTGTCATGTAAACTTTGTTTGCGAATTCTTTGGCATCGGTATCGATCCATTTAAAACTAGCACTGTCTTTTTTACCTGCAAATTCAACCTCATAAATAGTAAATACATCTAGAATTTTGCTCATTAGTTGTCCATCACAACTCACTTCACTTCCTGTTGCCAGATAGAGTGGCGTGCCTATAACATTACCAAAACGAAAAGTAGCTCTAGCTTTTGTGATATCGGTATTCTGATTATAGAATAACTCATATATCACATAAATTCTGTCCTGATCAACAGATGCAGAAGATTCTGGTTCCTGACAAGCATTAAATACCAGTCCCGAAAACATGAAAACACCCAGTACGATCCATAAATTTTTAGCCTTCATATTGTTCAATTTTAATAATAAAAAAGATTATCATCTCAAAGTTACAAAATATTACATATCATCATTCTGCATATTATTGCAGTATTGTGAATTACTTGGGTTTTTCAGGATTTACAATAATTCTATTTTTGAAGTAAAAATAAGCTGTGTCCCCAATATCTGTTATAATAATCATCAGCACCTATTTCCTGATTTTACTTGGTATCTCCTGGCTAACAGGCAGAAAATCAGACAATGCATCTTTCTTTCTTGGCAATAAGCGCTCACCATGGTTTGTAGTTGCTTTTGGAATGATTGGCGCTTCTTTATCAGGAGTAACCTTTATATCTGTTCCGGGTTGGGTTGGATTAAGCCAGCTATCCTATATGCAAGTTGTGCTAGGTTATCTGATAGGATATTTGGTTATTGCAACCATACTCATGCCCCTCTATTATAAATTAAACCTGACCTCTATTTATACATATTTAGAACAAAGGTTTGGTAAATGGGCTTATAAAACCGGTGTGCTTTTCTTTTTGGCATCGCGCACATTTGGAGCTGCTGCCAGACTATTTATTGTAGCAAGTGTTATTCAACTTACTGTTTTGGATGCATGGAATGTTCCCTTTCTGGTAACAGTAATCATTACCATCCTTTTAATTTATTTATACACCAACAGAGCGGGAATAAAAACCATTATATGGACGGATACCTTGCAAACCTTTTTTATGTTGGCTGCTGTTATTATATCCGTAGTTCTAATTTCAAAAAATCTTGATCTCAATTTTAAGGAGATGTACCATACCTTGGCCGATTCATCCTATTCAAGAATTTTCTTTTTCGATAATTGGCAGGAGAAACATTTCTTCTGGAAACACTTTCTGGGAGGAGCATTTCTGGCTATAGCTATGACAGGACTGGATCAGGACATGATGCAAAAAAACCTGAGTTGCAAAAACATCGAAGATGCCAAAAAGAATATGTTTTGGTTCAGTATTATTTTAGTGCCTGTAAATTTACTTTTCCTTTCTCTGGGTATATTACTTATTTTATTTGCCAATAAAAATGGAATAAATCTGCCAATTGATACCGACCAAATATTCCCATTAATTGCCACAGGAGGCTATTTAGGGTCAACACTGGGTTTGTTTTTTATTGTTGGAATTGTTGCAGCCGCTTACTCCAGTGCTGATTCTGCATTAACAGCTTTAACAACCTCTTTTAGTGTAGATATTCTTAATGTGCAAAAACTGAATGATGAGGCAAAAATTAAACGCATTAGAAAAAGGGTTCATGTGGGTTATTCCCTCGTTTTACTATTTGTCATTCTTGGATTTAAAGCGCTTAATAATTCTGCAGTAATTGATACAATTTTTAAAGTAGCCAGTTATACGTATGGGCCATTGCTTGGACTCTTTTCATTCGGGATAATCTCGAAACGAAGCCTTCCTAACAATATTTTAGTTACAATAATAACGATAGTTTCTCCCCTATTCTGTTATTTGATTACGCTAAAATCTGCGCAATGGTTTGGTGGTTATACTTTCGGTTACGAGCTCCTTATACTCAATGGCTTACTCACTTTTCTTGGGCTATTAATAATCAGTAAAAAATCAAATGAGTAAAGAAGAACATATTACTCAGCTATCTCTTTTTTTATTAAGAGTTGAGGAATTATTGGCCACCAGTGTTGAGGATTGTAGAGGTCATAATGTCGACTGGAAATTATTCAATGATTTTAAAAAAGAAATGATTGATTTTTTGAATACTGAAATTGGCAAATCACATGAGCTTACAAAAGAGTTTTTGGAGGTGGTTACTGAAAACAAAAAATACAAAGTGATTTATGCCCGTGTGATACTGAAAGATCTGTTGCAAGAATTGAAAACCGGAGAAAAGTCTCAGAGGGCCTAAGAATATTTATCTCAACAAACTTAAAGTGCCAGCATATCTTTCCAGCTCATCATCCAGCTTTACTTGCAAATTATAATAATAAACACCTAAAGGAGATATTTTGTTTTTAAAATAACCATCCCAACTTGCGTTATTTTCAGCTGATTCGAAGATTAACTCACCCCAACGATTGAAAATTTGCATTCCAACTATTTCAGCACCATAGCATTTTGCACTAAAATAATCATTGAGTCCATCGCCATTTGGCGTAAAAGAATTTGGAACAAATATGCTGGGTTCTATACTTTCAACAACAATGTTAGAATTTGAAATTATATCGGGTTTCAAATTCCGAATGGCTCTCACTTTATAGGCATGTTTTATCAACATGGGATCAATCTGGTGAATATATACAGTATCTTCATACCCCACGGAATTAATATTCGTAAATACCGGACTTTGCATTGTGGAATAATGAATCTCATACTGATTGACTCCTTCTTCCCAATGTTGGTAATGCGACCAGGTCAATACAATATCCTCATCTAAATTGCTCTTGTTTATTTTTAGCAATATCGATTTCCCGACATTGCTTTTTTTGCTTATAAAATAACAGTTTTTATGCATCACATAAATCCTGTAATAATATGATTTTTCACTTGTATTAACAGCATCATCTGTATAGGATAAAACATTTTGATCCAAAGACTTTACATATTGATAGTCGATATTATCGGTTGATCTGAATACGAGATATTCATGATCGAAATCGATGTCTGCCTTTTCCCATTCAATCAAAATCATTTCATTTTCTACGGAAACTCTCAGCAATTCTATTGCATTGATAAAAACATGTTTAGCTGCTACTACATCATCCACATTGCTAAATGAGAATTGAGAATGCCCATCTTCCTCATAGGCTTTAACCTGATAGAAATAGGTATCAGAACAATTGATATTGGTGTCCAAATAATACAAAATGCTTCCATCAACTGAGGCCATAAGGTTAAAAGAGCCTGAAGATTTCATATCCTTTCGAAACAATTCGTACTTGCTTACTTTATTCCAACCCACATAGGGTGTCCAGTTCAGATGATTTCCTAAACTATCGGCTGTAACTTTTAAATTTATCAGACAATGTAGCTTGCTGGCATCGCTCTGGTTGTTGCAATAATCCAAACTTTGAATGTAATAGCATTGTGGAATAAGACCGTTTATTAGTGTATCAATAACAAGTGTATCTTCAGCATGCTGAATATATCGACTATTTTTAACCACCCCCCAATAATCCGCTCTATTCATCTTGAAATTCTTAAAATCATAATCGGCATTAGCTGAAAACAAAACCTCGTCTAATAAAGGATCAATAATATGAGTTGTTTTATACAAGAATGGTTTAGTGGGATTTATTGTATCGTAATAAATATGAACTATATTTTCCTTTCTAACAGAATCATAACATCCCTGATCATCCACCACCACAAGGCTTACACTGTATTTCCCTGTATCGATATAGGTAAATGACGGTTCAAAAGCAGTAACTATTTGTCCATTTCCCAAATACCATGTCCACGACAAAATTTCCTGTTCGTGCCACGTCAGATTAATGAATTCGCTTTCATGACCAACACAGGTCATTTTTCCTTTCACCTGAAAATTTGCTATGGGACTTTTATAAACATAAATGGTGTCTTTTGTTTCAATACTCGTTTTACAGCCCAACGAATCTTCCATAATTAATACAGGATAAAACTTTCCTGGATAGGTATATTGATGAATAACCACACTATCATGAGAAATACTTCCATCGCCAAAACTCCAGCTATACTCTTTTACTTTGGAAGTAATAGGAGTAAATTCACAAACAAGACTGTCGCATCCAGATAATGGTTCAATATGAAAATACCCAGTTGCCCCATTGACTCGAATAATATCAGACAAAATCAGTGTGTCTTCACATCCATCTACATCTTTTACTATTAAACTAACTGAATACAAACCGGGCTCTCTATATGTATTTGAAGGGTTTTTATGAGTGGAAGTAGACGCATTTCCAAAATCCCAAAAATAAGAGCTAATTGCTTTGCTACCAGGAATTGATTTGTCTTGAAAATGAACAATAACAGGCGGACAATTATTTGCGGTAGATTGTATAGTATAAGCAAAATCAGCCTTAGGTGGTCGGCTAATAATCGTTAAAATTTGTTCAGCAGAGTCCTGACAACCATAAACATCAGTTACTACAACCTTAGCCGTAATAATAGTGTCGGAACTAAAATAATGGAATAACTCCTGGCCAGAACCGGCATAATTTCCATTGAAATACCATAGAGCTGAACTAAGTGAATTAATTAAGGTATCGTGATCATAAACCCCAAGTTTTATTGCAGCTTCCTTGCATTGATCGGCAACATGATAGTAAATAATAGCTTTGGGATTAGTAGGATACACTCTTTTTGTTGAATAAGCATAACATCCTAAACTATCCTGAAGCTTTAAAACAACATCGTAACCCGTACTTTGATCCATACCTGAGGGTATAGAGAAATAAGTATAAGAGGTGTCCTTATCGAATGTATAAAAACTACCGCCATCGCCCATATTCCATTTTCTTTCAATAATGGGAAAGGCAGATCGCGCATTGTCAATAAAAGACATTGTAACCGGAACACAACCTTGTCCAGGATTTGCCAATAAATTTGGTTTGATATCTGATATTTTGATCATGGCCTTTTTCACAATAAAAGTATCACAACCTGCCGCATTAGTTATCTTCAAACTAACATCATAAGCTCCTCCATAAACATAATAATGTTTAGGAGATTTTATTCGCGCAGTTCCTCCATCACCAAATTCCCAAAAATAATCAACCGCTTGGGTAGAAGTATCTGAAAAAGCTACTTCAATACTGCTGCAATTTTCCAACGGAAATGCAGTGAAATCATCCTTTGGCGTATCCAATACGTACACATTCCCAAGCACTGAATCAACACAGCCGGTAATTGTATCCCATACAACCAACTTGACTTGATAAGTGCCTTTACTGTAAATATGATCTGGATTCTCCTTTGTTGAATAAGAATTATCGCCAAAATCCCAATACCATTTATTGCCTCCTATTGAGTTGTTTAAGCCCCTAACTACTGCTGATGCACAAAATACCCTTGGGTCTGTTAGTCTCGCAATGGGCGCCAGAATGTAGAGCATGCTATCATATTTTATGGTAGATGAACATCCATATAAAGAAGCGGTTAAAATAATACTGATAAAGCCGGTATCCTGAAATTTATGTATTGGGTGTTCATCATTAGATTTCGTTCCATCTCCAAAATCCCACGAAAACCCATCTGCTTTAGGATTATGTGTATTGGTTAAGTTATTAAACTGAAAAGCCTTGTTGCATCCAGAATAAGAAAAATATTCAAAATCGGCTACTGGAGGAATGCCCACTTTGATTGTTTCTGTATAACTTATCGAGCATCCTCTGTTATTTCGACCACTAAGTGTCATGGTATATACTCCCGTATCCTGATAAGTAAAACTACCTGATGTTGTGGTTTTAGTTTGACCATCACCTGAGCTAATTTTCCAAATAGTAAGCGGAATCATGCTGGAATCATAAATTACATAATGAATGGTCAACGGAACACATCCACTTTTAGGATTCACCGACTTATAAAACAGCGGAGGCTGACTTATTATATAAGCTGGTTTTTTGTATTTCTTGGAACAGCCATTACTACTGCTCACTGTTAAGTTGATATCGTATGATCCAAATTTAGTATACCAGGTGCTTAGTGAAGCAATTGTTGAGGTGTTTCCGTTTCCTAAATCCCAGTCTAATGTGCTACCCGTTGTAGAATTCGATGAAAATTTAACCTGAAACGGAATTTTACAATGCTTTTGTGTATCGGCAGAGAAAGTGGCCGAGGGTGTTTGTAAGATTGTAACTTGCCGTGAAATAGTATCCTGACAGCTGCCATAATTTGCTGTGAGCAAAATGGTGTAGGTTCCATGATTTTGATAAATGTGCGAGGGATTTTTACTAGCAGAAGTACTCCCATCACCAAAATCCCACAGAAAGCTCATACCACTTGAAGGCGTGGATGCATTTGAAAACATAGCATTGGCCGGATGACAATAGTCAGTAACTTTATAAAAGAAGTCTGCGATAATAGGTTCAACTACAATATAATCTGCTTTTGTTAATTCATCAATACAACCATACGCATCTGTAATTTTTAGCTTAACCGTGAATTTTCCTGAATTCGTATACGAATGTGTTGGACTTTTCGAAGTTGAAGTTGCCGCATCACCAAAATCCCATTGATAAGTGAAAGTAGAGCTGTTAGGAGAGGAAATATTTAAAAAATTAACCTGTGCAGGGCTGTTGCAAAAATAAACCTGATTGGAAGCAAAATCAGCATCAACTTTTCGAATTTCTATATAATTGGTTTTGGTATAAGTTCCAGTACAATTGTTTGCATCAGTAACAATTAAAGTAACACTAAATACACCCGAATTGCTATAAGCATGTGAAGGATTTTTCAAGCTTGAACTGCCTCCGTCTCCAAAATCCCAATACCATTGATTTATGGTCGCATCTCCTGCAATACTTATATCGCTAAAACTAATTTGCTGACCGATACATGCTATTTGTTTAGTTGAACTTAAGGAAGCAATTGGATTTTTAAAAACGGTAATATACTGTGTTTTTGTTTCGGTTGATGAACCATTTGAGCTTGTTACTTTTAGGCTAACGGTATACTTTCCTGCTGATGTATAACTAATCGTTGGGTTTTGTAATACCGATGTCTGTCCATTACCAAAATTCCAGCTGAATGAAGTAGGGTTTCCACTTGATAAGTCGGTGAATTTAACGGTAAGCGGATTACAATCGGAGGTGATATTTGCAGAAAACTCAGCAATCGGCTGTGCAACTAACAAAAAGCTAATTATACTTAAAATAACGGCAATGAAAGTAGTCTTTATCATTCCTTAATATAATACACGAAAATTGCTAAACAGTCATTAGTCTGAGACAAAACGGAAAAGTAACTATTATTTGAATTGATTTTGCCTCTAACAAGATGATGACGAAATATAGCTACTATAAGTTGTCTGACGTGCCAAATTGATGCAAATATATGAGGCCTCCGCTGCTATCTGCTTTTGCACCTGTAACCGATGCAAGCGTATTTATTTCATTTCGCAACCTTAGAACACCTAAAAAAGCAAAAATCAAGGCTTCTTTAAACTCTATTATCTCCAGTTCTGGAATACTTATTTGTCCCTGAAACTTTTCTGCTATAAGTTCAACTAAAAAGGCATTATGTGTTCCACCACCTGTAATGAGCATAGAACCTTCCATATTATTAGAAACAGCCATTTTCACTTTCATAGCAATGTGTTCGTACAGCGTGCGAAGTTTGTCTTCAGTTGGAATATCGTATGCATGAAAAATGGGGAAGAATTTCCCTTCAAACCATTCTCTTCCAAGAGATTTTGGATAGGGCATAGAATAGTAAGAAAGGCTATTTAGCTCATACAAAAGTTTTTTGTTTAATATACCTGAACGACCAGCCAATCCATCTGCATCAAAGGGAGGATATAGTTTATTAATGGCAATATTTACAGGGCAAATGTCGTATGCCAACCTTTTGCCTTTTTCATTAAAGGATATATTGGAGAAGCCTCCCAAGTTTAAACAATAATCAAATTCGGAAAATAGTTTTTGGTCGCCAATGGGTACCAAGGGAGCTCCTTGTCCTCCCAATGCAACATCCAGCGAACGGAAATCTGAAATCGTTTGAATACCACAGTTTGCAGCAATTAATTCGCCACTACCAATTTGCATGGTAATTCCCTTTTCAGGTTGATGAAAAACCGTGTGGCCATGTGAGGCGATCAAATCTGGTTTGTACTTTGTATTTTTCAAAAAAGCATTGACTTTCTTCCCAATATAAAATCCAAAATTCTTGTCGAGTTGCAATAAGTCAAATGAGCTTAATAAGGAGCATTGTCCCAACTTCTCTCTCCATACGGAGTCGTATTCATAGGTTTGTGCTTTGATAATTTTGAAACTCCAGCTTTCATCTTCTTTCTGAAATGAGCACAAGGCCAAATCTAGTCCGTCAAGAGATGTACCCGACATGATTCCTAATACAGTATATGTATTTACTTCTGTCAAAATTATTTAAGTTTTTTTAATATTTTCTTCCCAACATTTTTAACACCAGAGCTTCCAAATTCTAAATTCCCTTCAATAGAAATCCTCAGTTCATCTTTAATAAGGGGTTCAATTTTATACATTTCATGCAAAATATGCATGCTGTAAACGATATGCGACACCTCTGATGCTGGATTTGTTAAAATGAGAAAACAATGATTCATGACAATCCCAAATTGAGCTTCATTCAAATCATTCACATGATTAACTAAAATTCGCAGAAAAGCTCGTAATACACTGGTGTTATTGATCGATAGATTATTAATTATCGTTTCCAGATATGTTAAAAACATTTGAGGATTTTGATCATTCAACAGATCCAATACACGGGCTGCCCGGGCAGAATATTGCGGATGGTTTTCCAGAACAAATTGAAATAAAGCATCAACCTTATCGGCATCTGTGCCAATAACAGAAACTACATGATCAGCTATTAATCTTGAACTATCGAAGAATACACTTTTGAAATCCATTATAATTCCTGAATGTGTGTTTAAAAAATCAATTCGTCAAAAAAGTAAGCTCTGCGTGTATTCAAAACACTCAAATCATATTGTCCATCATGATATAGAGCAAATCCAAAACGAAGTCGATCGCCCCGATAATCTGTAATAATATCATGCTCATTCAGGAGTTGAGCCATTTTGCTTACCTGCTCGGCATTCTCCAATTTAAATGTCAAAAAATGTCCATGTTTGTTCAAATCATCTAGCAATAAATTGTTTTTATTGATTAATGGATGATCATATTTTGCAACTTCTTCTAAGAAAGCGGTCTGCATTTTTTGAATATGTGTCCTTATGCTATTTTGATCTATTCCTTCTTTTTCAAACAATGCAAATACACTTAATAAGCGATAGAGAGAACTGAAATCCATAGTCGATCCGGCAAAGCGATTTCCATCATCCGCATACTGAACCTGCTTATTTTTTTCCTGCCCCAAAGTGGCTAAATCGGCAAACCAACCCGTGTTTATGGGGCGCATTATATTTCCTTTAGGTACGTGCATAAAGCAGCATCCTTCACCCCCCTGTGCATATTTATAAGAGCCGGCCATATAAAAAGCTTTGTCCTGTATGTTTTTCAAATCAGTAAGAACAGAACGAAATCCATGATAGCCATCAATAACAATAATCGACTCTGAACTTGCTAGCGCGTTAACAATTGCATCTAAACTTCTGATAGGAATTCCGGAATTAAAAAACACCTGACTAAAAAATATCAGGTCATACTTCTTTTTTTGAGCCGCTTGTATAAATCTTTCTTCAAAAGTATCGAATGAGTCGAATTCAATTCGATCGATTTGGAAATTATCAAGTTCCGATAAGCGATCTATCTGACGGCTAAAACTATAAAACTCGCTGTTGGTGGTTAATATGTTTACTTGTTTGCTATTATCGAAACAAGAAAGTATGCGCAAGATAAATTCATGCGTATTCGGGGCAAATACTATTTGTTCAGGATGATCGAGATTTAAGATTTGGGCAATATAGCTTTGTACTTTAGGAATTTTATGCTGATAAAAATAAGCCCACTTTGCATCTACATATTTTGCACTATCGTCCCAATAATCAAGCATGGCTTGTCGGGTAACATCGGGCCAATAATAATGACTATGACAGGCAAAATGCTGCTTGCCTTTATTGGCTTCTAAAAATGATTTGTAGTATTTTTTGTACATCGTATTTTCCTAATAATATAAATCAGACATGTATTCCTTTTTACTACAGCTAATAAATAATAAACCAAAAATAATTAAAGTGAATAAAAATTTCAGCTTTATTGTCATATTAAATAGGCTAAATATCCGGAAAATAACTTATCTGCTGTTCTGTAGGTGGTAAATACTTTTTCCAGTTTGTTCCTCCCGTACCATGTTTCGCATCTGGCATATGCTTTTTGATGATATCAAAATGATTTTGCTTCCAGTCCACATTAACAACTTTGTCGTATTTCTTCAACAGTTGCTGAACATTCTTGTTCATTCGAACAGCTGCCAATTTTTGCTTTTCCTCCTCAGTGTCAGCCTGATAGTCAAAGAATATGTAAGCCAGATTTCTGTGTTGAAATTGCGTAGCAAAGTCCAATAATTCTTTATCGTATTTTTTTTCGAAAGCCAGTAGTGTTTTTGTTTTCATAGTGCTACCATCTTCTAATAGCAAACGGCTCCCTGTTTTCCAAAACAGCTGATCATATTGTTTTTCAAGCTCACTTCCTTGAATGGCTGTGTGCTGTTCTTTATTAACAAGATTCTGCAAACTGGTCGACATCATTTCTATTTTACGCATAGAAACCGTTTGAAATCCACTGGCAGGCATGAGGTTAAGTCGAAATTGCAAGAACTCCTGTGTTGAAAAAAACTGCTTATCTGAGTCTTCTTTTCCCGGGCTCATGATATCAAAACTATGTGTGAGCTTATTGAAATAATTAATCACTCGCCCTACCCGCTTCATCCAATTGTTTTGAATTAAAAATTCCTTTCGATTGAGATCGGTAAGCAAATACAATTCATGCCTGATTAGTTTAAAATACAGTTCACAAATCTGATGATAGGTAATGAATATCATTTCATCATCAACTTCGGTTTTGGTGTGCTGAATTCCCAACAAGGCATCTAAATGAATATATTCCCAGTAATGAACACCTTTGTCGTTAAATAGCGCCTGTATTTGATTTTGAAATTCGGTCTCATTCGAGGCATATTTCTCCTTCAAGCGCTTCAATAACTGAAGCTCTTCTGTTGTAAACATATTTTGCATAAAACTGTTTTTAAATTGGTAAGCCAGCGCGTTTTTTCACCTTGGTGATGGTTTTATTAGCTACATATCTGGCTTTTTCAGCACCTTCCTTTAGTATTTGCTTTACCTTTTCAGGATTTTCTTCAAATACTTTCCTACGAATAATCAGCTCCGAAGTTAGCTCAACCAAGGCATCGCCAACTGTATCTTTTAAGTTTTTGTAACTCAAAGTTCCCGCTTCAAAATCCTTTTGTAGCTGATCTATTTCATCTTGTTTTTCGCAAGCTTTCAGTATTTCAAATAAATTTCGAATACCCGGACTCATTTCAGCTGATGGTACTCCACCTATATCTGTAACAGCACTTCCTACTTTTTTTCGAACGACCTTTTCTTCATCAAACAATCCAATAAAATGTTTTGGCCCCAGGCTTTTGCTCATTTTCTTTTCAGGATCGGCTAAAGACATTAGTTTGGGTATTTTGGTATATAGAGGCTGTGGGGCTTCAAAATACTCGCCAAATTGGTTATTAAACCGGATGGCAATATTGCGTGAAAGTTCCAAATGCTGCTCCTGATCTTTTCCAACAGGAACAAAATCGGCTTTATAAAGTAATATATCAGCGGCTTGAAGAATGGGATAATTAAACAAGGCAGCAGAAACAAAATTCTCTTTTGATTTTTCTTGCAATAGGGTGGTTTTGTCTTTAAACTGAGTCATGCGGCTTAACTCACCATAGGACGTAACACAATTCAATATCCAATTCAATTCACTATGCTCAGGCACCATCGATTGCACAAAAAGAACCGATTTTTCCGGATCAATACCACAAGCCAAAAGCGAGGTAAACATCTCAATCGTATTTCTTTTCAGGTCTTGAGGTTTATATGGCATCGACATGGCATGCAGGTCAACCACAGTATAAAAGCATTCATATTGATCCTGCAATTTCACCCAATTGGCTACCGCTCCAAAATAATTGCCAATATGTATTTCGCTGGTTGGCTGAATACCGGATAGTACTCTTTTTATCGACATCTGCTTACTCTTTAACTGCTATTTTTTCTCTTGCGAGCTGTATTCTGGAATTTTGCCATCACGAATTAATCGCTCACATTTGAGTTTATGAGCTTCAAAATTCCCGAAACAAAGTGCATCTAAAATTTCTTCTCTTTGCATTTCCGCTTTTCCTAATTTCTCGCGGATTTCTTCCATATTTCGATCAATAAACAATTCGAAGCGTTCAGGTGCCCATATGTAATCAAGCATCTGGCCATCATTGTCTGGTTTTCTAACTTTGAACTCTTTGGGAAGTTTCCCATGTATTGTTCGCTTAATACGAAGTCCTTCAAACTTATCAGGAATAAGTCGGGAGTCAAATATAAGTGGTTTGCTTATGCAAATTACAGTGGTCCGCTTCTCAGAATTAATTTCTTGTAACCCATGAAATTTTAGTCCAAAAACTTCAAGATGAGAATATTTTTTTTTGAATCGCTCAAGTACTTCCAGCACAATAAATCTATTTTATAGCTATTTACGTAAATATTTCTAAGCTGTAAAACTAAGCATTTTGACCAAAATTGAAATGTGTTGGTCCATCTTCTGTTTTATTATGTCGTGCACCAAGGTTATAAAATACGATTACAAGTACCATGATTGTTATAAACAACGCAGCCATGGCCATAATCAACGGATAATTATCTTTTTGAATATTCCATGCTAGAAGGCCAGTTGTTTTTGTTGGATAGACAATGTCGACAATTCCGTTTCGAGTTGCAATTTTAGTAATATCGCCATGGTAAGCGCTATAGTCATCTAAATCCTCTTCAGTCCAGGCAAATATGGTGGTCTCATCACCAACCATCATGTCACCAACCGGAATCCGTTTATTAAAATCTGCAAATTTGCTTTCAAGACCCGTCATACTGATAAGATACTTCCCTCTATGAGGGAGCACTACAAAAATGTCGGAAACCACATCGCCACCTGAATTGCTCAACTCAAATATCCAAAGGGTTTTGTAGTTTTTTAAATAATCGGAATATGATTTCGAAAAAGAATTGAAAGTATAGTCAAATATCTGTTCTGCAGTTTCTCCATCTTTATCATTGATCATGTTCTCGAGGGTATCTTGCTGAAAAATCATATCCTTTTTGCTCATACAATAATCGAGATAAGGAAGAACTGTGAAGTTATGATACTCTCCTGTTGCAACAAGCTTAGGCCCTCTAGAGCTTTCGAGATAGCGGTATCCCACAAAGGATAACCAAATCAATAAGGTAAAGGCTGCAATCATCCCAAACCAGTGCCAGAAGGTATATCGAGTGTTTTCATTTGCCATGACATGTATTATTAGACTATAAAAGTAGTAAAATGGCTTGCTAATAAGCAATTCTAATAATCCAGATATCCACAGAAAGAATGCTAAAACATGCTTAGTTGCCTGGATTCTGATTCAAAATCAAGTAACCATTGTTTTCTTTCTAAGCCTCCTCCATAACCAACCAACTTTCCATTTTTACCAATTACCCTATGGCACGGGAGTATTATGCTGATTGGATTAGCACCATTGGCTAAGCCAACAGCTCGTGTATGTTTTGCTGTTGCAACAAGATTTGCTAAATCCAGATAGGAAGCGGTTTTGCCAAAAGGAATATTGAGAAGTGTGTTCCAAACTTTCAATTGGAATTCTGTTCCAATCAAATCAAAGGGCAAATCAAATTCTTTACGCATTGCTGTAAAATATTCATGCAGTTGCTTTTGGGATTCTGCTAAAAATTCATGGGTATCGTTTTCACCCTTTTTAGATGAAAAATAAAGAGAACGTAAACCCTTATTGCTTGCAATGAGTTCTATAAAACCAATTGGAGACTTATAATACGCTTTGAAAAGTTGTTCCATATTGATCAGCAAAGTAAATGAAAACATCAAAAAAGGCCAATAATCACAAAAACAAATTAAACATACGGCCTGTCGAATCTCCTTTCAAAAGCCTTGTTATCTTTTAATTTTTTGTTCCAATAAAAGTTTGCCAGCCCCAGTTTTTGCATCAGATTAAAAACAAATAATCGACTCGAACTCAATTTTTCATTCTTAGCAAGTTTGGCAATAATATCAGGATGAAATTCTTTTGTTTTCCCAAAATGTTCACCCAGTTCAAAAAAGGATTGAAAGAGTTTTTTGGTCCAGCTTTCTGGCATTATCTGGATGCCTTCAACTCCACCTTTAATAACTGTTCCAAGATATTCGCAGTTCAATCTCTTACTGAGCTTAACTAAATATCTTTCAACAAATCTTGACTGGTAAGGTTCAGGAAATCCCGATTGTACAACAAATCCAATGGCAGGTTTAACATCAAGATTAGCAATTCCCTCCAGTTCTTCAATGAAATTCATAACAATGGCAGGCATGGCATCCGTATAAAGTGGAAATGCAAGAATTACATATTCTGAATTTTTGAAAAGTTGTACTTGTTGTTCAAGATCCTTTGCATGAATTAAGTATGAAACATTAAAATCTGTCATACAAATGCTCGTATAGCCCTTCAGAAAATGCTCCATCAAAATCTTTGTATTGCTCCCTTTTCCTCTTGGAGAACCATTAATAATCGTCAGTTTCATAATTCTCTATTTTTGAGTTAGTTGAGCAACTTCACTAGTCTCAAGCAGTTTAACAAATTTCAAATCACTTTTAAAATTCAGAGCCAAGCGTTTAAAAATATTGGTAATAATTTCAATATCTTCATCATCTGTATTCTTATCTGTTTCGAGCAATACTGCCAATTCAGGATATTTCTCATAGCGCTTTTGATGATGATTTTCACCATTCACTATTTCTATATATGGATGAACCAATGGAATCATTTTATCCATTGATTTTTTAAGGAGCGATGAAACAAATCCCATTTTTACTGGCGAAGCAAAAACGACTAAATCAGCATTAATCATGGCTTTGCAAACTAGAGCAGAATCATCTGTAAAAACACATTGTCCGGGCGTTTTCACCCAACACCCCCAGCAACCTGTGCAATACTTAACGTTTAAATCTCTGAGCTGAATGATTTCAACTTCATAATCATTTTCGGGATACTGTTTTGCCCAGATTAACAGCTTTTCATCGAAAGCAGCTGCTTCTTTATTTCCATTCAGAATTACAACCTTCATCATTTTAATTTTCGAGTGTTTCATATTGTAAACAAATGTGAGAGAATTTAATGCGCTAAGAAACACTATTCAGGTGAATGAAGGTTTTTTAGGTGTGAATGGTAAAATGAGTTGATGAAGAGAGTTGTGTTTAAATCATAAGCCATTTTCATGTCACATATAAACTGATTAAAACCGAATAACTGGCATTTGTGCTCAGCCTAAAACTATCATAAATTAACTTTCCCTAAATTTGGATGTAAATTTCTCTTAAAATAGGTTTTGGATTCAAACCGAAGAAAATTCAAAACAGCTGGTTACAATCACTTATGATGGGCATCTTATTTATTTACTTTTATTGAAAAAATGAAAATTCAACTATTTATCTTTTTACTACTATCATTAGTATCATGTAGGTTTAAACCACCAAATACAGGTGAAATCATTGATCGACATTATATTGATTCAACAGATGCACTGATTTTAAATAGGAATTATACAAATAATGATTTTTTCAGACCTCTAAGAGAATTGAAATCAAATAGGTATCTTGAAACCGTGCAAGGATATTTTATTGAAAAAAAAGGAGCAAAAGAAATAAAAAAGGATGGATTTATATTAATAGTTTCAGAACCTTGGGCATTTGATTGCGGTATGTCTTTTCAAATAAATGACAAACAATTTCATTACAACTTTGATCCCTACTATCAACATTGGTTTAAAAAACCTTGGAATCGAAATAAGGGACGTTGTCTTTATTTTATTTATGACAACTTTAATATTAATGGAAAACGTAATGTAGTCGAAAATGATACTTTGATAATTACGCTTTATCAATACATTTTTTCTGGAAGTAGATTTGTTGATCATTATGAGGAGAAAAAAATTCCAATATATTCCAGATCATATGTAGTGGATAGTATTGCCCAAACATGGAATTATATAGGTGACGAAATATATTGATAATGACTCAATTTACTTCAATTATAAGAGCTTTCCACATCATTGTCACCAAGGAGATTAAAAATTAACATCATCTACTAATTAGTTTATCGATCATCCTTTTGAAGCTTAAATTTCAGTATTCAAACAGGAAATCGACATTCTAATTTTTATATTCATATTAGTAAAATTGAAATTCTCTACATTTCTCCTGTAAAAACATGAATTTTGTTCAAAGTAAAATACAAAATTTATATTCTCAGTCGGAATCGACAACGTAGTGACTACTTATTATAAGTATAGGTCATTAAGATATTAATATTCATCTTTGAGAACAAAAAATGTTTACAAGAACAATTGAAATTACTATGAAAGGAAAATTCAATAGTGGGAAAGCTATAATCGTAATAGGCGCTAGACAAGTAGGTAAAATACGAGCTTTTAGCTATGTCAATAAAGTCAGCCTTAGTTCAAAGTCAGACCATTCCAATGCATAAAACATTACAAAATTCAAATTGGTTGTAACTTCGTTAAAATGATAAAGAAACATGCTTTACTAATTTTCACTTTCGGGGTAATATCAGTTTATGGCCAAAACCAGGAATCGCTTTCTATCCATTAAAAATGATGAAATTCAGGCTAAAAAAGAATGATTAATTTTGAAATTGACTTTTTGAAAAGGAAATATGACAAAAGAGAATGCAATAAAACTATTCCAAGACCAACGGGTTCGGGTTCAGTGGAATGATGAACAGGAAAAATGGCTCTTTTCTATTATTGATGTTATTGAAGTTCTAACTGATAGTCCACGGCCAAGAAAATATTGGAATGCTTTAAAAACCAAGTTGAAAAAAGAAGGAAGTGAACTGTCCCATAAATTGGGACAGTTGAAAATGCAGGCTGCAGACGGAAAACAAAGATTAACAGATGTTGCAGATACAGAACAACTTCTACGCTTAATTCAATCAATTCCCTCACCGCAAGCAGAACCTTTTAAAGTTTGGCTGGCAAAAGTTGGATATGAACGAATTGAAGAGACCGAGGACCCCGAACTTACATTTGAGCGAGCAATGGAAACATATCTGAAGAAAGGATATTCAAAAAACTGGATTAACCAACGCCTAAAAAGTATTGAAGTCAGAAAAGAACTTACGATGAATGGGATTTGCGTGGGGTAAAAAAAGGATTGGAGTATGCAATTTTAACTAATGAAATAACTAAAGCATGGACTGGGTTGACAACAAAACAATACAAAAATCTCAAAGACTTGAAAAAAGAAAATCTTCGAGATAATATGACAAATTTGGAATTAGTTTTAAATATGTTGGCAGAAACAACAACAACAGAATTCTCAAAGAAGCAAAAACCAAAGACTTTAAAAGAAAATAAGAAAGTAGCAAAAACAGGTGGCACCGTGGCTGGAAATGCAAGAAAAGACATTGAAAAGAAATTAGGAGAAAGTGTAATAAGTCCGCTGAATGCAAAAGAACTGGGAAAACGAGATAGCGATAAAATTAAACGCATTGAAGAATAAATAACAAAATCCAATAAATATAGGAATGCTAAGAAATCAAATAGTAAATGAAAATTAATACCCCACCATCATATTTATTGGATTTTGTTGTTTCAAGTGATAGAAGAACACGAAAAAAAGTTCAAAAAGAATATGGAAAAGGCACTTCAGTATTCATACTAAATTTTGAAATTTCTAGAATTGAAATGACCTGGAATAACGAATATCAATGTCAAGGGAGTGTAATTAGTTGTATTGATTTAAATGATAATAACCTCATTTTGTTTGATGCATCAAAATATGGATACGAAGGACAAAATGAGATATTTGAATCAAGCCACAATGAAGAATTCAGAAATATTACACTTAAATCATGTACTAAAAATAGTGAAATCATTCTAGATTTCAATATAGCGGAGATGAGGCTGAATATGTTGAAGGTGGAAACTCTAATAAATTAGAGGATTATTTTGGTTGGATTGTAATTTTTCATAAATGTGATAAAGAGCTAAACATAATATTTGAATTTGAATGTGCTTAAAATAAAGCCACCTTTGTTAAAACTTTGGCTGACAAAGATTTCAAGATATTAGTCTCAAGAACTAGGGATGGGAAAGAGAAGCCTTATTGCCTTAGTTCAAAGCAACACCATTCCTATGGATAAAACATTACAAAACTCAAATTGGATGTAACTTTGTAAAATGATAAAAAAATTAACTTTACTAATTTTCGCTTTGGGGACATTAGCAGTTTATGGCCAAAATCAGGAATCGGTTTCTATCCATAATAATGATAAAATTCAAGTTGGTGTTTATTTCTCTTCTGATATCTGCTATAGGACGCTTAAAGAAAATGAGGCAAATGATACATCAGCCGCCTCATTCATCACCTATCGAAATTTAACTGAAGAACCGAAAACCGGTTTTACAACAGCAATAAGCTTTAACTATAAACTTAGCAAAAAAGTCTATTTTGAAACAGGACTTCAGTACTCCAATAAAGGATATCAAGTATATAACCGCTATTTGCAGGTAATTCAAAATGATTCAATAGAATTGCACAGTATTTTTAAAGACAACTTTCAATACATTAGCATCCCAATTAAATTTTATGCATACCTATCTAAGAAAAAAGTTAGTTTTTTTTCAAGTTTTGGCATCTCAGTAGATTATCTTATTCGAGCAAATAATTCCTTAGTTATACGAAGCGATAATTTAGATACATATAAATCTACCAATCCATCGCCATACAACTACAATTTATTCAATATCACCCCTTTTATTGGCTTTGGAGCAGATTTTCAATTGAATAAAAAAATCAATGTACTGGTCGAACCAATGTTCAGCTATAGTGTATTGAAGATAATTGATGATCAACCCATTACGGGATATTTATGGAATAGTGGATTACGATTAAGTTTTCAGGTTAAAATTTAAAAACATGCAGCTAATGCCAGAAATAAGTATTGATAGGCTTGACGCAATGTACTCTTCTAAACAGGTTTGGAAATCGTATTAACATAAAAAAAACATAGAATGACAAAGAGCCTCATTTTCTTATTTGTGACAATTTTGTACAATCCAGTCCTTTATTCACAAACAGAAATTGCCTATTCTGATAGCGTATATGGAAATATTAATACGTATGAATTAAGCCAGTTTGAAGATATTTATATTCCAAACCATACTTTTTTAAATCCTACACTCGATTTAGACTTAAATTTTCAACCAACAAACGACCTTAGCATTTTTAACAGCTTTGGTAATTATGCTATTAAGGGCAAAGTGAAGAAGGTGACAAAGTTTAAGAAATATGAATATAGTGATCACAAAAAACTTGATTCATATACTGTTTTCAATACAGACGGATTGAAAACTATGACAAATGAATCGGGATATATCGAATCCTACTTTTATTACAATGAAAAAAATCAAATGATAAGGTGGGAGCGTATCGTAAATAATGACACCTTGTACATTAAAGAGTTTTCATACAACAGTAGAAATCAATTGATAAAATCAGATAAAACCCAATTCCGTGAAAATGGCACATCCATAAAATCGAGTTGGATAATAGCTTATGACCTTCAAAACAAACCAATTGCACTTAAATATGCATACGCCAATGGACAACTCGATGTGATCAAAAATATTACGTATGATCATAACATAGTGAAGATTGAATCATTGAATAATGGGAAAAGTATTGGCACAAAAGAACTAGTTTTTTCAAGCAATAGCCATTTAATTAAAAGCAAATTCAGTAATTATACGATATTTTATAGTTACAATGAAAAAGGCCAATGTGTTAAAGAAATTGTCTTCATAAATGATATCATTAACAATATACGCACAAAGATTTTTGACGAAAATGGAAGTCAAACCAAATCAATATTTGAAGAACCAAATAGTGATAAGAAGGAAATACATTTCACTACATTTAAATATGACAGATTTAATAATAAAACCTACGAGTATTCTTCTGATAATGTCACAAAAAATACCTACGAGTTCTTTTATGAAGTTGAATATTTTTAGAAGAAAAATCATTGCTTCCTGTATTGTCAATAAGGCTTCTTTGCCAAAACATGGGTATTATTCCCCCTGATACGGAATAACTAATTTTCGTCAGAAACCAACAGCGTATTTTGAGATAAATATTGTATTTTTAAGTCAATTATAAAGAAAAGATATACTGATGAACCTAGAACAAAACAAGAAAAATGCTATTGCTTTCTACAAAATGGCCTATGAAGGAAATCCTGAGGGAGCTATACGTCAGTATATTGGTGAAGAGTATATTCAGCATAATCCTGATGTCGAAGATGGCACGACAGGATTCGTCAATTACTTCAATCGAATGCAAAAAGAATATCCTGATAAGTCAATAGAATTTGTCAGGTGTATTGCCGAAGGTGATTTGGTGGCACTGCATACGCATCAAATATGGCCAGAAAATGATGAATATATAACAATGGATTTTTTCAGATTTAATAACAAAGGGAAGATCTGTGAGCACTGGGATTCCATTCAACAAATTCCTAAGAAATCAGCAAATCCAAACAAAATGTACTGACAGAAAATTAACAAAGCTGCTAATATCACATATGCAATGGTATGGCAGGAATTAAAAATAACCACATGGATGACATAAGCATATTTCAAGACAAGGCTATTGAGCCAATTAAAGAGGACTTAGCTAAAAAGCTTAACACAACCGATTCATTGTGGGCTCATCTGCATGATTTTGTTTTAGAAAAATACCCTAATGGACTTACAGGCTGGAACTATCCGGGTAAAAAATATGGATGGAGCTATCGCATTAAAGACAAGAAAAGAGCTATTATTTATTTTCTGCCAAGAGATGGATATTTTAAAGTTGCTTTTGTATTTGGTGAAAAAGCGTTCAATGAAATACTAAACAGCACAATTTCAGATGAAATTAAAAAAGAACTCAGCTTAGCAAAAAAATATGCAGAAGGAAGAGGAATTCGGATTGAAGTGAAAAATGAAATAATAATTGAAGATATCAAAAAACTGATAGAGATTAAGTTGGCTAATTAAAACTATTGGCATTTTAGTCGTAGGCCGACTTCAAGTCGCACTACGACTGAAGAAAACAAAGTAGGAGATTCACTATATTTGAATATAAATACTACTACAATATGCTGAAAGCAATAATTTACTTTAGTTTAAATCTTTCTCTTTTCATATCAATCTCTAATACAGTTTTTTCACAGGAACTTCCAACCAGATTTGCAATTCATGGTGTTTGTGGAATGTCGACATCTATACCGTTTAAAACATCATCTTCAAGTTTTAATAGCTCATATTATAAAATATTGCCTAAAATTAGCCCATTAGTAGGAATTAACTATCAGAATCGATTAACTGAAAAAATCAATTATAGTGTTGGATTTAGCTATAAAGATGTTGGTTATCGCTTACATAATTATGAATTACCGACAGGAGAATTCTTTATTGATTTTATTCAAACGATAAGGATTTCATCATTTGAGTTTCCTTTATCAGTAGTTATTCCTATGAAAAATGAAAAGCTTAACATCTGTCTTGGGATTAATCCATATTATCAAAAAACAAGGGTTATGATTGGCGAGTTCAAAGATTTCTACTCGTATGAACTGGACTCATTTTATTATGAACAATCGGGACATTTTTATCCAAAAGATATTATTTCAGCTAACATATTTGCTGGATTCAGCTATCAGCTAAATAATTCACTTGGAATTAAGCTAATCTATATGCAAGGGTTCTCAAAAGTTGCTGCCATGGATAATAGTTTAAAGGCTTCAAATGATCCTGTCTTTGTAGATATTTTTGCTTACATAGAACCACGATTGTCAACTATTGACTTATCATTAGAAATAAGTATAAATAGGTTGAGACTCAGAAAAAGATAGTATTACAGTCGCTAAACTGGCGCAAGTTCTCAGTCATCGGTTGACTTGAAGTGTTGCTACGACTGCATTCTAGTCACCTCAGCCCTTCCAAAGCTTCATCAACAGCCTCCAGCATAGGTGTTGTTGATATTTCCATACCCACTGCATTTTTCATCCAGAGCTGAGGGATAATCCGACCATAAGCATACATTCTTTTCACTTCGGATGAGAAATCATTTTCCTGCAATTGTTTCTCTACCTGAAAATCGATTACATGTCCGATAGGATAGGCTGCCAGATATAATGGATAATCGATCATGTGAGAATAGATTGCCAGTATGGGTTGATCTTTTATTCCAAATGCTTCAGCAAAGTATTTATTCCAAACATCAATGGCAATACTAATAACGGCTTCTTTCAATTGTTCAGTTGTAGCATCCGGGTTTGCATACAACCATTTCCATACGTCCATATCAACCAGAGAAACACCCATAATCTCATAAGTCGACCAGAAAAGATCGAGGTCATCGAGGTATTGCTTATCTGGATTCTTATTTGTCAGGCCCAATAATTCCAAATCTCGTTTTTGGAAAATAAAAGCCAATGCTTCAGTAAATGCAGTGTTCGGCACACCACGCAACATATAATAATCAACATCTTGCAGACTGATTGTTTGTTCCACATTATGTCCGAATTCATGAACGGCAATGTTATAACCTTTGTAGTTCATTCCATCTGGTTCAACTCGTGTTCTTAGTCGTGCTTTGTCTGATTTCATTTCGGCACCCCAGGCATGTCCGGCACCACGACTAGCATCTACAATTATTTTCGAAGGAATAAGCATAGCGTCAACATCACCAAAACCAAGATCAACTAAGATATTTGGCAAGTCAGATTCAAATGCATCCTTGTTAGGATACTTTGTTCTAACAATCGAATCCAGAAATTCATTGCTCATGCTACTTCTCGACTTGAATCCATCATACCAAATATCAAATGGCTCAAGTGGACGACCGAGTCGTTCTGAAATCAATGCAGCTACTTGCTTTACCTGATCGGAAGAACATAAATCAATAAATAGCTTTTCAACATCTTCCTGTGACATTTCTCGTCCTTCATCAAAACTTCTTTTGATATAGGTTGGATAACTCGGATTATACTCATCAACTGCTTGGCGCGATTTGAAATTTTCTAAAAACCATTGATATCTTACAATGTTCTCAGCAGTATAATCAACTTCTTTTCCTTCTTGATATACTTTATTTTCAACAGGATTCCATTCATACTCATTTGAATTAATTACTTCTTGTGGTATACTCTGATCGATGATTCTCTTCATCACTTCATACACCATTTTTTGTTTATCCAATGCGTCTTTACCGTAGTGTGATTTTAATTCATCGCGTAAACCCCAATGCGAAATCAGTTTCATGTCCTTAGGAAACAATGTATTTCCTTCTGCATCCAATAAATGCCCCATATAAATATTATACTCTGAAATATAAGCATCTGCATTGGCCATTACTTCCGACATATTCTGAATTAAATCAGCAGGAATTCGTGATGTAAACAGATCACCCATACGCGCATAAGCCCACTCTAACCGACTCCATTCGGCACCTAGCTTTGTCTTTTCTTCAAGCGTATAAAAAGGGAAATTTAGCACTACAGCAAAAGCTATTTTATTAGCATATAAATCCTCGACTAAATGAGAAGAGGCATTATAGCCTCCAAATAAATAATCGATTGGTGTGAGGGCATCTCCATCTTTATGAACAGGTAGTTTTAAATCGACATGCATTTTGTTGAAATTCCCATTCAGGATTTCCATATTTATAGATACTTTTTCGAAAAACACTTGACGTGCTGTATCATTGACTATATAATTGGATTTGCAGAATTCAACAAACTCTTCTACAGTACCATCTTCAACCGTCCACAATGCTGCTGCCTGAATAAGGCCTCTATTCATTTGCTTATTTTCACCAAAAAGTCTTACAAGCTCTTTGGATGCTCGTGAAATAGCGTCCTCTTTATCAAATGTAGCTGATTTCTTGAAATTTGGTGTAAAAGAAGTTAGTAGAAAAAACAGTCCAACAAAAAGCCAAAGATTTTTCATAATTCCGATTTAATTGTGATGAATTGGGTATGCAAATTAGGGAAAATTGGGGATTGGATGTTCGACAAGAAGAAAGTCTTATTCTTACTTCCTAACAATAAAAGTTCTTTAATCAAAAAACAACCAGCTAATGCCAAAAACAAAAGCTCTTTTTTTGTACTGATATCCATCTACAATAAAGTACTCACCAGCAGGAAAACCCTGATTGACATGCTCATATTTTACAAAACCTTTGGCTCGTTTAACACTAGCATTAATAAAAACATCAACCATAGGATACATAGTTGTTTCAACACTTTGTTGACGGTAAAACAAACTAAATGGAGCATAAAGTCCATCTGCATAATATGTATCTGTAAGTCTGACACTAAATCCCATCTGCAAATTTAAATTTCCTTTAAATGCTTGTCCCTCATAATAGCTAAGGTGGTTTACTGTCCAAAGAGGAACAGCAAGTGCATTTTCATTGGTCGAATGTTGAAGAGCAACATGATTGTTAAAATGAAATTTACCTGCAATAAAATTTTTCTGAAGCTGCAGGCTTAAAACCGAAAATGGAGAGTTAATTTGAACAGGGTCAACAAACTCATTCAAGTACACATAATTTGAAAGTAAATTATACGACAGTTTGGAAAATAACTGCTTATCCTTATTTGAAATACCTGTAAAAATGGATGTTTTATCTGTAGGATTAAAGTTGTTTTGCCAATGCAAATGATTGCTTCTGGCAAGGGTGTATATGTAGTCAACAGTATTTCGTTGAAGAATAGCTCCTGAAAACCAATGAGTAGATTTACTTAGTGCTTGGTCATAAACTACTTCCAATAAATAGTCATTAATATTCGATCCGCTCAACACATAGTCGACTTCAACAAGGGCAATTCCTTTCAAAATCTTTTTCCTCAATTGAACGACTCCAGTCAAATAGATCAGGCTGCTGTCGTGTCCATTCTGAATAATCCGACCGCTATGATGCCTTAGTCCAACCTTGAATTTATCGATGCTGTTTTTAGACGACAAAGCCATCAAACTAATTTCATTTTGCAGCATTCTTTGGTCTATGGAATCATTGGAAATATCATTGCTAAAATAAACAGAATTGAAATATTCATCACTGATATCCTTGTCTGTATAATTTACATCTAACTTTTGATATAACAGCGAATGCACAAGAAACAAACCACCAGCTTTTTTCTCCCGATTAATTGTATCATCCCTTTGCCTTTCAATTTTCAAGCTATGATTCAGGGAAATTTGCTTGTCGAGAAAGGATATTCTTGCATTCTCCAGAAAAACATTTGCATAATATTTATCACCTGTCGAATATCGAGAATAGGCTGTATCGTTAATTCCTCCAATATCGGAGGCATTTATTTTATTGCTGATAAAGGAAGCATACAGCGTATAATTACCCGATTTTGATCGATAGCGTGAGCTGAGGTTTAGGTTTTTGACTTTATTTTTGAGAAGATCGGACGTATTTCCATAAAATTCAGAGGATATATTGGTGAAATAATTGATCGCAACATTCCAGTATGGAGTAATATTACGGGTGTGTAGTGCATAAAGTTTCTGAAGTTCTCCTCCTCCCTGGACATAAAAAAGCTCCGAAAAAGGTGTGTAGGTGTCAAAATACCTGATTGTGTTTCGGTTTACCCGATATATATCATAGGCATTCAATCCCGAATGAAAACCTGAAGTTGACTTAGCATCATACAAAATACTACGATAAGGGCTCCCATAAATACCGCTAGTGACTCCAAATCGCTCAAAAGAATAAGCAGGATTGTATTCATTAATGAAATCAAGTGTAGTATCTACATTTCGAAATGAATCGGCTTTTATTGCCTGATACTCCAGTGTCGTGTAAATTGTTTTAATAGTAAAAACACTGTCTTTTTTCTGCGCAAAAGAAGTTGCCGATAAAATCAGCAAAAGAAAACATAACAGAATAGCTTTACATCTAGTCATCAACCCTTCTTTGGGAATTTTTAGTTCATTCCTGTAATCAGTTCCCGAATGATTTTTGTCATATAGGGTTCCGATTTATTAGCAGCAGAAATAACATCCTCTACTGAAACTTCTTCCAACTCATCATGAAATCCTTCGTCTGTAATAACTGAAATTGCGAAACAAGGAATACCCATATGTCTGGCTACCAAAACTTCAGGAATAGTAGACATTCCTACAACATCTGCACCAATGATTTGAATGTACTTATATTCTGCACGGGTTTCGAGATTTGGCCCCTGCACACTGGCATAAACTCCTGTATGTACGGTAATATCTCCAAAGTCTCCATTTTCAACTATTTGTTGAGCCTTATTAATCATTCCCTTATCGTAAGGTTCTGCCATATCAGGAAAGCGAGGACCTAACTCATTAATATTCTTACCTCTAAGCGGATTTCCACCCAATAAATTTATATGATCGTTGATAATCATTAAATCACAGGTTTTCATTTTAGGATTTACAGAGCCACAGGCATTGGATACAAAAAGTTTGTCGATGCCTAAAAACTTGAATACACGGACAGGAAAGGTAATTTCCTGAAATGAATAGCCCTCGTAATAATGAAAGCGGCCTTGCATAGCGACTACTTTTTTCCCGCCTAATTCGCCAAAAACCAATCTGCCGGCATGGCTTTCTACAGTCGACACAGGAAAATTGGGGATTTTATCGTAATCTAAGGTAAATGCAATATCAATTTCCTTCACTAATCCTCCCAATCCTGTACCTAATATAATACCGAATTGAGGTGTAAAGTCAATTTGCACTTTGATGAAATCTGCTGATTCCTTGATCCTATCTAACATAATCTGTAATTTTCTTTTTGAAATTCTGTTCTGATCCCTGATCTAAAAATACCAGACGAATAGAAATATAATGCAAAGGTAATTCTTTGAATTTGTTCTCTACATCACTATTCTTTATTCGACTAAAATCTTTCTCAGATGTAAGGATTAATGATTTTTCTTGTTTTAAATTAGTAAACTCCGATGCAATTCTATTAATATCCGATTCAGAAAATTGATGGTGATCTGGAAACTGAATGAACTTCAGTTTTGACACTCTTTTTTCTACATATTCAAGCAATGGTTTTGGTTTGTCAATGCCTGTAAATAATAAAATTGCGTATTCATTCAATTGGTTAATATCAAGCTCTTTGCCATTGGCTGAAAAAATTGATTGATATTCAATACCTGTTTCAAATAGTGGTTTTTGAAATCGTTCGGACAATTTTCCTACATCAGTTTTTGCATTTTCAGGTGTTTTGGTTACAAGCAGCACATCGGCTCTTTTATATCCGAACATCCATTCACGCAAATAACCTGATGGCATAATAAGATCTTTCCAGAATGGTTTATAATAATCTGTTAATAATAAACTGAATCCAGGCTTAATTGTCCGGTGCTGGAAAGCATCATCCAATAGAATGATATCCATATCAGGAAAGCTATTGAGTAATTGCTTGACGCCTTCAACTCGTTTTTCGGCTACAGCTACTTTAATCTGGGGAAACTTGTTTTGAATCATCACCACTTCATCACCAAATTCGGCTGGATTTCCGTTTTCAATAAGGAGTTTGTAGCCTTTTGTTTCCCTTTTATAACCTCTGCTTAATACGGCAATATTTTTATTCTGGCTGATTAAATAATCGACCAAATAAATTATCATTGGCGTTTTACCACTTCCTCCAACTGCTAAATTTCCAACAGATATTATAGGAATAGAAAAGGATTGGGAAGCCAAAATGCCAAAGTCAAATAGTTTATTTCTGACAAAGGTAATAAGCCCGTATATGAACGAAAATGGAAATAAAAATATGATTCGGATTTGTTTCATGCTTTCAATACATACAAAAGTACGCAGCAATTTTAATTTTATTATGATTCAAGCTATTTGATGTAAATTCTTTGTTATAATTTTGAGAACAATTTATCGATCTAAAAAGATGAATGAAAATTATGATACTCAAAGAAATTATAGCCAAAATTGAAGAACAATTTCCATCTGTTTATCAGGAAGATTATGATAATTCAGGATTGATTTGTGGATCAGATGATCTGGAGATTAATGGAATCAATATTTGTGTAGATGTTACCGAAGACGTTTTAAATGAAGCCATTAAAAATGGACAAAACCTGATCGTATCGCATCACCCTATTTTATTTAAAGGAATTAAAAAACTAAAGGGATCAAATTATGTTGAACGCATATTAATTCAGGCCATTAAAAATGATATAGCCATTTACGCTGTGCATACCAATATGGATAATATGTGGTTCGGAATTAATACCTATTTGGCCAATTTATTTGGATTAAAAAACATACAGGTTTTAAAACCCTTGGAAAAAGCTCTTTATAAGATCACTGTTTTTTGTCCGGACATGAAACTTTCTGATGGACAGTATGTTCCTGGCAAAGTTCGCAATGCTATGTTTGGAGCCGGTGCGGGAAAAATAGGCGATTACGATAGTTGCTCATTCAATTATGATGGCTATGGTACCTATCGCGGTTTGGAAGGAACTGATCCCTTTATTGGAAGTAAAGGAAAAACAAATGTTCAAAAAGAAGTGAAAATTGAAACAGTTGTTCCTGTTCATCTAAAAAGCAAAGTAATTAATGCCATGTTGGAAGCACATCCTTATGAGGAAGTAGCCTATGATGTTTTTAGTCTTGATAATGCATATTCAAAAGCGGGGGCAGGTGTTATTGGCGATTTGCCTTTGGAAATGAAAGAAACAGATTTTCTAAAACTGATTAAAGAAAAACTAGGTTCACAGCTAATTCGTCATTCTCAACTATTAAAGCAGAAAGTGTCTAAAGTTGCCATTTGTGGAGGTTCTGGCAGTTTTCTGCTGAAAGATGCATTGATGCAAAAAGCCCAAGCATTTATTAGTGCTGATTTCAAATATCATGAGTTTTTTGATGCCGACCATAAAATACTGATTTCGGACGTGGGGCACTTTGAAAGTGAGCAGTTTACAATAGACATCCTTCATGATTTATTAATTAAAAATTTCACTACCTTTGCGATCTCAAAAACAAAGGTAAATACGAATCCAATTAATTATTTCTAATGGAAAAAATCCCAGCAATTGAAAAACAGTTAAGAGCATTATATAATCTACAATTAATTGACTCTCGTTTAGACAAATTAAGAAGTGTTAGAGGGGAGTTGCCGATGGAAGTTCACGATCTGGAAGATGAAATTATCGGACTTGAAACAAGAATCGAGAATTCAACCAATCAAAGTGAAGAATTACGGCAATCAATTGAGGTTTTCAAAACAAAAATCTCGGAAGCAAATGCACTGATTTTGAAATATGAATCACAGCAAATGCACGTGAAGAATAATAGAGAATATGTAGCTATTTCGAAAGAAATGGAACTTCAGAAACTCGAAATTATGGCTGCTGAGAAAAAGATCAAAGAGGTTAATGTTGAGATTGAAGAAAAAAACAAACAATCAGTAGATGCTTCAGCAGAGTTGAAAGAAAAGAAAAATGACCTGATTGAGAAGGAAAAGGAATTGAAAGAAATTATTGGTGAGACTGAGATTGAAGAAACTGAAATTTTAAAAGGTCGTGAAATTGCCGAAAAAGAAATCGAAGAAAGACTTTTGAAAGCTTATAGCAAAATCAGACTTACCTATAAAAATAATTTATCTGTTGTTTCTATTGAAAGAGATGCTTGCGGTGGTTGTTTTAGTCAGATTCCCCCACAAAGGCAGTTAGATGTGCGCTTACATTTAAAAATTATTGCTTGCGAAAACTGTGGAAGGATTTTAGTAGACCATGAATTAGGAGAACATATTCGTGAAGAATTTGGAGTGAAGCAAGACTAGTAAATTATTTAAATACCATAAAAAGACCTTGTTGACTTAAAACTCTTCAAGGTCTTTTCCATTTTTATCCAAAATCTTATAATCAATCAGGTGCAAAGCCTGGGATGACTTAATGCGAATCAGCATTTTGTATTTAAACATCCACCTAAAATTATGTGGAATTATACCTGCTCTTAAATAAGTACTTATAAATGGATGCACACGAATGGTGATCCGTTTTTCTTTTAATTCGCTGTGAATAAAGTTCAAGCTGTGCTCAATATCATCGACAACCAAAATAGTCGGTTTTACTTCGCCTGAACCACGGCAAACCGGACAAGTTTCTGTAATTGAAAGGTCAATGACAGGTTTTACACGTTGGCGTGTAATTTCCATTAAACCAAATTTACTGATAGGAAGGCAGGCATGTTGCGTTTTGTCCTTACGCATGGCTACTTTCATTTTTTCAAACAGTATCTTTTGATTTTCGTAGGATCTCATGTCGATAAAATCAACAACGATCAATCCACCAATATCACGTAGTCGTAATTGTCGGGCTACTTCTTCGGCAGCATCGATATTGATGCTTAAAACATTTTCTTCCCTATCCGCATCCCGATTTGTTTTACTCCCACTGTTTACGTCCACCACGGTCATGGCTTCTGTATGTTCAATTACCAGATAGGCACCTTTGCCAAAATTGATGATTTTACCAAATAACGATTTTATTTGTCTGTCAATCCGATAACTCTCAAACAAATTTTTTCCATCCTGAAATTTGAGTATTTTCTGCTTTTCAGGGAATATTTTTTCCAGGTATTCCTGCAATTCTCCATGACTTGTTTTGTCGTTCACAACAATTGAGTCAAAGGAATCATTAAGCATGTCTCTTAAAATAGAGGTAGCTTTATTGTATTCCCCAAGGAGTTTGGTCTTTTTCTCAGTAAGATTATGGACAATCTCATTCCACCGTTTCATGATAGACATGAAGTCTTTTTCCAGAAGATGACCATCTTTATTTTCGGCAGCTGTTCTGACAATAACACAAAAATTTGCCGACTTGATATCCATAAATATATCTGTCAGCCTTTTGCGTTCTTTTCTATCACGTATGCGTTTGGATACAGAAACGCCTTCGGAGAAGGGAATCAATACAATATATCGACCTGCTAATGTAATTTGGGAACTAATACGGTGCCCTTTGGTTGAAATTGGTTCTTTGATAACCTGAACCATAACCTGTTGGTCGACCTCAAGTGCTTTACCTATTTCACCACCTTTGCTAATTTGCTGAAACTTCTTAAATGCAGAAATATCTGGCTTAACATGGTCTCCCCTAAGGGTTTTGTTCGTAAAACTAATGAAATTCCGAATATCAGGACCCAGATCATGGTAATGCAAAAAAGCATTTTTACTGTATCCTATATCGACAAAGGAAGCATTTAAGCCGGGAAGTATTTTCTTGATTCTGCCCAGATAGATATCACCAACAAGATATTCCTTGTTGGCTACATCCTGATGAAACTCAACAAGTTTATCGTCCTCTAATAATGCAATGTCCAGTCCTTGTTTAGTGGACTGGATAATTAAATTTCGTTTCAATGATATCCTCCTGTGTGCTTAGCTTAGATTAATCCGCAAAGGGATTAGCAGTCTAAGAAATTAGAAAATGAAATTATTTCCTCTTCTTATGTCTGTTTTTTCTGAGCCTCTTCTTTCTCTTATGAGTAGCAATCTTATGTCTTTTCCTCTTTTTACCGCTTGGCATATTTTCTAATTTTTATTCTTTCAATAAATCAACCGTATCAAGCGATTAAAATAACATGATTCAAATGATCATGCTCTTAACCCTTCTTATACCTTTGAACATAAAACGATTAGCTTACATTTTACTGAAAACTAATCTTTAACAATTATTTATTCAAAAAATTAAAGCAATTAAGCTTTAACCATTTCTTTTACTTTAGACGCAAATGATTTTGATGGCTTGAAATATGGAATATAATGTTCAGGCACTACAATTGATGTGTTCTTCGTTATATTTCTTCCTATTTTCTTGGCTCTTTTCTTAAGCGTGAAGCTACCGAATCCTCTGAAATAGGCGTTTTCACCTTGAATAAGTGAATCTTTTACAATATCAAAAAAGACTTCTACAACTTCTTTAACGTCTCTTTTTTCTAATCCAGTTTTCTTGGAGATCTGAGAAACAACATCCGTTTTAATCACAATATTCTCTTTTTACTTGTTAAACAATTAGTTCGAGCTGCAAAAATAGAATTTTTTAAAAAACCTTTTGCACAAAAGTTGTTTTTTTTCAATAAAAGTTTTGTGCTTGCTAATTAATAGAAGCTTCTCAATTACAATGGGTTCTGTCAAAAAAACGAGTCACCGCTATTTTAGTACATTATTTATATTATTTCTTTCTGAAAAACATCCTTTTTAACTTTGAATGTTAATCGCTATTAATAAGGTTAAGGAAGATAAATATATGCTCGTTGTTATTTCTCCATCTAAAAACTTAAACGAAAAAGACTCACGCTTGGTGTCGCCTTATACCCTGCCCAGCTTTACTTTGGAAGCAAAAAGGCTAATCCTAATACTAAAAAAGTTGAGCATATCGGAGATTAGCAAATTAATGGGCATTAGCTTAAAACTGGCAGAGTTAAACTATATTCGATACAAAAATTTCAAAACACCTTTTACTATTAAAAACTCTAAACAAGCCATCAGTCTGTTTAGTGGCGATGTATATCAAGGTTTTGATTCGAAAACATTAAGCGATCAGGATCTTATTTATGCCAATAAGCACTTGAGAATACTTTCCGGTTTATATGGCTTAATAATGCCTTTGGATATTATTCAGCCCTATCGATTAGAGATGGGAACTCTACTAGAAAATAAAAACGGAAAAGATCTGTATGCCTATTGGGGAAATAAGCTAACAAAATCCCTGAATAATTATTTCAAAAACTCAGATTCAAAAGTTTTGATTAATTTGGCATCGAAGGAATATTTCAAAGCGCTCTACTTTACCAAGATTAAAGCACAGGTTATTAATATTCATTTCAAAGAATTCAGAAATGGCCAATTGGTGTTTTTAAGTTTTAATGCTAAAAAAGCACGTGGGCTTATGTCTCGATTCATTATTGGAAATCGCATAGCCCAAACTGAAGATATAAAACAATTCAATGTAGAAGGCTACTACTTTGATGAGCAACGATCAACTTTTAACGATTGGGTTTTTGTTCGATAGTGTATATTTAATATTTTGTAAATTAGCTGCAAAATCTGATTATCAATCTTAAATAACATATAATGAAAAAATTAGTTTTGATTCTATTGCTTGTTCCTCTTTACCTATCAGTAAGTGCTCAAAATTTGGACAAACTTACTTTAACCAATGATCAGGTTATAAAGTGCACGGTAACTCAGGTTACAGAAGATGTTATTAGTTATAAAATTGAAGATGAAAATGGACAAATTGAAAGTTATTCTGTTCCTTTCACTGATGTAGACGTATTGGAATCTGACAATAAATTTATTTATGAAAAATACATGGATATCAAAGCTGATAAAAGTGTTCCTGCCGGAGTAGAGTTTTCAAAAGCCACAATTTTTGTAATTGGTGGAGCTGTAGTTGGTGTTACAGGTTTGGGGCTCATTGCTTTGTCGAAAATACCAGGTGCATTGCAAACACAAAAAAGAGGACAGCTTAGTGCTACGGGTATTACCATGACAGTTGTTGGTGGCGGTCTGGTCGGACTTGGATTGTACCAATTAAAGCAAGCTGGCGAAAAGTTATTCGAGAAAAAAGCATATTATATTGGCCCAACTGACGAAGGTGTGGGTTTTGTCTATACATTTTAATAACAATTCTCACAAAAAGTGTAAATTGCAAATTCAAAGCATATAACAACTTAAAAAATAATCACATGAAGTGGAAATTTATCCTCCTATTAATGGCAGTATCAAGTTTAAGTATTTTAACTTTTCAAAATTGCAATAAACCCGATCCTTGCGAAGGAGTGGTTTGTTTAAATGGAGGCGTCTGTGTAGATGGCTTTTGCGATTGTCCTGAAGGTTATACCGGAGATAATTGTCAGTTACAAGTAGCACCCAAAGAAATTGTCATTAAAAAATTTGCTATCAATGGCTATCCTGCCTCAAATGGTGGCAACCCATGGGATACACATGATGGTCCAGATCTTTACGTTAAAGTTTTACAAGGCAAAACAGAAGTTTATCGCTATCACAAAACTATCCTCAATGCAGTTGATGGTTATGTTTACGATATGATTCCCTTAACTGGCCAAAACCCATCTCTGGATCCAGACACAGAATATACTCTGGAATTATGGGATGATGATTCGGATCAGGGAATGAATGACCAAAAGGTTCATACTTCGGTTAAGTTTAAACCTTACAAAGACAATACGAACTTCCCAGATACTATTAATGTAAAAAGTTTCTTGTGGGATATGGATATTAGCTTATATCTTAACTACGTACATAACTAAACTAAGTTTATAAATAACAAAAAAAGCCACCTAAAGGTGGCTTTTTTTGTTTATCTATTTGAAAATGGTTAATTTGCATTATATATCACTCAAGCTTAACTACTTTTTTTCTCAGGATGCTTCAGAAAAAATCTAAAATATTGCTACTTCTAATATGTATAACTTTTAATTTTTGCATGGCGCAAAAAGAAGCCAATATATGGATGTTTGGCAATTTTGCTGGATTAGATTTCAACACCTCTCCCCCAACGGCTACTACCAGTAGTAAAATGAAGGCCTTAGAAGGCTGTGCTTCAATAGCAGACAGTGATGGGAATTTATTGTTTTACTCTAATGGAAAAACAGTATGGAATAATAATCACTCTATTATGTTAAATGGGGAGTCATTAAATGGTCATTTAAGTACTACTCAGTCATGTATCATTGTAAAAAAGCCAAAGTCACAAGATATATACTACCTTTTTACTGTTGGATCTTTTGGAGAAGAAGCTGGATTAAGCTATTCAGAAGTTGATGCGAGCCTGAACAATGGACATGGAATTGTTAGAAACCCGAAAAACATCCAACTTGAGTCGTACACATGTGAAAAAGTTACAGCGATAAAACATCAGAACAATCGTGACTATTGGATAATAACACAAAAATATAATACCAATAGTTTTTATAGTTTTCTTCTTACTGAAAATGGTATAAATAAAACAAACTTCATTGAGTCAAAAATTGGCCCCATTGCTGATGAAAGCAAATATGCTGGCTATCTAAAATCATCATTAGATGGAAGTCGATTGATTTATGCGAACAACAATGAAATTGCCCTTTTTGAATTTAATAATCTGAACGGTGTTATTAGTAATTACATAAAAATTCCTTTCAATAATAATGTAGGGCCATATGGTATCGAGTTTTCGCCTGATGGTTCAAAGTTTTATGTATCTTCAAATATAAACGCATTTGGCTATTTGCATCAATTTGACCTAATTCTGAATTCAAAAGAGGAGATAATTAATAGTAAAAGTTTAATTGATAGCTTTAACAATTTTATAGGCGCCCTTCAACTGGGTCCTGATTTAAAAATATATCATAGCCGGCTTCAAGCTACCTATCTGGGTGTCATAAATAAACCAAATAATAGAATCGCTTATATTAACTATAAAGCCAATGGACTCTATTTAAAAGGGAATATTTCATTTTATGGACTTCCTAACTTTTGCAGTGATGCCATTAAGTATCTAAATTTTAGTGCATCTGGTTTTTGTTTAAATGACACAACATTCTTCTCATTAACATCTACCTATTTTGATTCGGTTTTATGGACCTTGGGAGATCAGGATACAACCAACAATCATTCAAAAACTAGAAATCCTCATCATGTTTATTCCATGCCAGGGAGCTACAAAGTGACATTAAAAATTTATTTAAATAACACTGTAAGCGAAATAACTAAAACTATTCATATTCATGAAAGACCAAAAGTTGATATTAGAGACACATTGATATGCTATCCGCACAAAATAACTTTAAACGCGCACTCAAAAAACTCTGAATATTTGTGGAATACAAATGATACAAGCAACTCAATAAGCATCAGCAAGTCAGGCGTATATTGGGTTCAGGTTTCTAACCACTGTGCAACAGTATGTGATACTGCTCATATTGAAATCATTGAATCAGCATCCTTTGAATTTGATTCAATCATATATTTATGTATAGGAGATAGTTTAAAGCTGAATGTAATTACAGATCATGCATCTTATTTATGGCAAGATTTATCTAGGAATTCTGAACTAAGTATAACAAAAGGAGGGATTTATTGGGTAAACGTATCAAATCCATGTGGGAGCTTGTCGGATACAGTGAGAGTAATTGAACAAAACTGCCACTGTTATTTGCAAATGCCAAATGCATTTACTCCCAACAATGATGAGATCAACGATGTTTTTACAGCAATTTCCAACTGTTCTTTCGCACGGTATAAACTTCTAATTTATAACAGATGGGGACAGCATATTTATACATCTAATGATGCTCGGCTTTCATGGAATGGAAAGTATCTAAATAAGTATTGCGAAATTGGTGTTTACTATTATCAACTAAAATATCAATTCCATGAAATGAAAGACGCTAAAACAATCATTGGTGAGATTCATTTGACCCGCTAATCTCTAAGTACGCGTTGTTTTAAAAGCAAAAAAGCTGTTCTATGAACGACTTTTTGATATGAAAAGTCTATTATCACATCAGAAACTACAGTATGTGACAGTGACGAGAATACATAAATAACTTTCAAGGCTATTTCGAAGATTATCGGAATAGCCTTTTTTTGTGCATGAAAGATTGATCACACAGCAGTGTCCTGATTGATATATACTGTTGCCACAAATCAGAAGCTAGGGAAACCTGGCTTTTGTTTTTAGGGCCTTTAAATTAGGAACCATTCACAGGGGCATTTTATTGGCAGGCAAAAGTTCAATATTTTTACCGTCCGGGCTACTATATAGCCTATTTGTCATAAATAAAAAAAAGTTAACAATGTATAAAGAATTTAAAATAAAATCATAAATTATCCCCTTCTTTCATACCTAAAAATAAATGCCTATTGAGAACAATTTGACAAATAATTTTCGCAGAGAAAAGGAACTATTAATAAAATTATACTATGAAAAACTTAAAGTTTGCAATTTTATTTTTATTCTGTCAATTTTTCATGTTTTCAACAGAGGCTCAGTTACCTACAGTCAATGTAACTACCAACATTAATCCTTCCAATGGATATACATTTCTTGCTAATTTTTGGACGGGCACCGCAGGTAAATATTATCTTCTAATTCTTGACAAACAGGGAAGAACAATATATGCCAAATCATTTCCCTTCGGCATAAATGGCGGCTTTTTGGATTTTAAACCGCAACCCAATAACAAATATTCCTTTTTTAGCGGAAAACAGAGCCGATATTATATTATGGATAGCATGTTTAATATAATTAATACAGTAGTAGCAAAAAACGGATATACTACTAATAATCATGAGCTTGTTATCTCCAATGATAATCGTTATTATATAATAGCAGATGAAACCAGAACAATTGATATGTCATTGATAGTTTCTGGTGGTGACTCAAATGCCCAGGTTATTGGCAGCATCATCCAGGGGATAGATGCCAATGACAGTTTAATTTTTGAGTGGAAAGCTTTGGATCATATTTCTATAACAGACCATGTAGGTGATCTCACGGCTCCTATTATCGACTTTACACATACTAACGGCCTTTTTCTTGATACTGACACATCCATACTTATGTGCAACCCTGAATTAAATGAAATTACCAAAATTAGCCTTAATAGTGGAAATATAATATGGAGGTTGGGATTGCTGGCCCATAGCAATCAGTTTACATTTATAAACGACACTTTAGGTTTCAGATTTCAACATTTTGCACACCGATTAGCCAACGGAAATATAACTCTGTTTGATAATGGAATTTCTCACTATTCCCGTGCTATTGAATATGAAATTGATGAGGTAAATAAAACTGCAAAACTTGTATTTGAATACAGAAACACTCCGGATATTTATGCTTGGGCTATGGGAAGTGCAATCAGGATAGCTAATGGCAATACCTTCATTTGCTGGGGATCTGTTCCTAGGATGACCGAAGTAGATACCGGAGGGAATAAAGTCTTTGAAGCTACATTTTCGTCTGGTACTTACAGAGCACTGAAATACGATATTCCTAATCCAATCGCTCAATTAATATCAGGCCCTTCAGAAATTTGTAAAGGTCAGACAGCAACTTATTCTGCTTATACTGATACCAATTGTACATATTCATGGAGTGTTGTAAATGGTACCATTATTAGTGGGCAAGGAACGAATGTACTTACTGTAAAGTGGCCAAATAACGGGCAAGCTACTGTAAGGTTAACCAAAACAAACTCCCTTAATTACAAGGATTATTTTAGAATTTATGTTACTGTTTTACCAAATCCCACAGTAAATATGGGTGTTGTAGAAATTTGTGAAGGAGCCAGATTCATAGATTATACCTCCAATTCAGTAAGCTGCTTCTGGGATTTTGGAGATGGCGACACATCAATTTTATCTGATATTAACCATATCTATAGCTCACCTGGAACATATCAGGTAAAACTGAAAGTAATTAATAACTACGGCTGCACCGATTCAAGCATCCAAACCGTAGTAATCCCAGATGCACCAATAGCTGATTTCAATATTGATTCTATTGTTTGTGCTTCTGATATAATATCAATTATCAATAATTCAACTGATGAAGATGGTTACTTCTGGTATTTAGGAGATTCTATGATTTCTAATTCGAAAAATCTATATGCATTCTCATTCCCAGCAGCTGGTTCTTACGATATTAAACTAATCGTAACAGGCTCTGGTTGCATTGACTCTCTTTCTAAAACAGTTATTGTCAATCCAAATCCAAAAGCCCACTTTAGTTTTAGTGAAATTTGTAATGGTGCAAGATTTATTGATTCTACCATCAATTCAACATACCGTTTATTGGATTTTGGTGATGGCGACACATCAGTATTATCTGACATCAACCATATTTATAGCTCACCTGGAACATATCAGGTAAAACTGAAAGTAATTAATAGCTATGGCTGTAGCGATTCTAGCATACAAACCCTAGTAATCCCAAATGCACCAATAGCTGATTTCAATATCGATTCTATTGTTTGTGTTAATAAGAAGATTACTATAATAAACAATTCAACCTTTGCAGACAGTTACTTCTGGGATTTGGGGGATGGCAACACATCTATATTAACAGACGTTGATCATATGTATAGTTCTCCCGGAACCTATCAAGTCAAACTGAAAGTATTTAATAACCAAGGATGTGCCGATTCAAGCATACAAACCGTAATAATCCACTATGCACCAGAAGCTGATTTTAGTATCGATTCCATTGTATGTGTTAATGAGAAGATTACAATATTAAACAATTCAAGCTTTGCAGACAGTTACTTCTGGGATTTAGGGAATTCTATGACTTCTAATCTTGAAAATCCTTTATCATTCTTATACGTTGCAGCCGGCACTTATGATGTCAAATTATTTGCTTCAGGCTCAGGGTGTTCCGATACTCTTGTTAAAACAGTTATTGTCAATGCAAATCCACAAGCCCGAATTAGTGATAGTGAAATTTGTAATGGTGCAAGATTTATAGATTCAACCATCAATTCAGTATACCGTATATGGGATTTTGGTGATGGCGACACATCAATATTATCTGACATCAACCATACCTACAGCTCATCTGGAACGTATCAAGTAAAACTGAAAGCAATTAATAGCGATGGCTGTACCGATTCAAGCATGCTAACTGTAATAATTCCCGAGGCACCAAAAGCTGATTTCAGTATTGATATGAATCTATGTAGTTCTGAAATAAGCACGATAATCAATAATTCAACAGATGCAGATGCTTACTTCTGGTATTTAGAAGATTCTATGATTTCTAATTTGAAAAATCCATTGGCATTATCATTCCCAGCAGTTGGATCCTACGATATTAAATTAATCGTAACAGGCTCAGGCTGTATAGACTCTCTTACTAAAACAGTTATTGTCAATGCAAATCCACAAGCCCGATTTAGTTTTAGTGAAATTTGTAATGGTGCCCGATTTATAGATTCAACCATCAATTCAGTATACCGTATATGGGATTTTGGTGATGGCGACACATCAATATTATCTGACATCAACCATACCTACAGCTCATCTGGAACATATCAAGTAAAACTGAAAGCAATTAATAGCGATGGCTGTACCGATTCAAGCATGCTAACTGTAATAATTCCCGAAGCACCAAAAGCTGATTTCAGTATTGATTTTATAGTTTGTGCTTCTGAGACAATATCAATTATCAACAATTCAACTGATGCCAGTAATTATTTTTGGGATTTGGGGGATTCACGTACGTCCAATTTGATGACTCCTGAAGCATTCTCCTATAATACAGTCGGCTCCTATCAAATTAAATTGGTGGCTTCTACCTCAGTTTGTTCAGACTCCCTTATTCAAACAGTATTTGTAATGCCAAATCCGGCAGTAAAGTTCGGATCAATCACAATAGCAGATTCTACTATACAATTTCATGATTCATCCACGATTTCAGCCGGCAGCATTGTTTCCTGGGATTGGAATTTTGGAGATGGCAAAACGTCAACTATCCAGCATCCAGTACATATATTTTCATCACCCGGCACCTATACTGTTAAGTTATGTGTCAGTTCAAATGATGGCTGTGAAGATTGTGATATTAAATCAATCACTGTAATGGCAACCGGAATTGATCTGTCAGTAATTGATAATTTAATAAATATCTTTCCCAATCCCAGTAAGGGTTATTTTACAATTAAATCATCAAAAAAACTTGATTTAATTGTGATTACCAATGCATTCGGACAGGAAGTTATGGTGGTTAAACCTAAAACTGACACTGCATTAATTGATCTGACTAATAAACCAAAAGGAGTCTATATAGTTAAATTAACACTTGAAAATCAAGATCAAATGATCAGAATTATTAAGAATTAACCGTATAAAAGACTATGCTTATACAGATGCTATTTGTATAATGTAAACTCAAAATCGACTATTTCAAAAGTTAAAAAATACTCCAGTATTCGTTTTCATGAAGATCAAGAATCACAAGTCTGAGTGTAAATTAAAAATAGGCCAATGTTTCCAGAGGCCTATTAACTAATATATAGAGTTTATTAATGCAAAAACCCCGATTTCTCGGGGTGATTGGCGGTCTGGACGCCCCGAGTTCTCGGGGGAACCCGCAACCTTAAGAGCCATTTGGGTTGAAACCATTTATCAACCGCTCATAAAATGCCCTATTTCGTTGAGCTTTTAAGAATCTTTCTCTGCGAATTGCATCTATTTTATCTTGAAATGTTTCGTAATAAACTACTTTCCATGGGATTCCGCTTTTTGTCGATTTGGTCATTCCAGCATTATGATTCATCAATCGCTGATCCATATTAGCTGTATAACCAATATAGAATCGACCATCCTTTAAACTTTGCAAGATGTAGGTATAAAACATGAAATGGTTTTTGAAAAGCAAAGATAAAAAAAAGGCCATTCCTGCTTATCAAGAATGACCTTCATATATATAGAGTTTATTAATGCAAAAACCCCGATTTCTCGGGGTGATTGGCGGTCTGGACGGGACTATTTATTTTGTTTCAATTCATTCCACACCTTTTCATAATACTTCACAACATGCTGTTTTTGAGCTAATAATAATGTTTTTTGCTTTTTTACAATTCATTTCATTTTAAATAAAACTGTGTGTATTTTTGTGTGCAAATAGAATATGATGATTAGAAAATGTACTGCTAAATTCTATATCAAAAAGAGAGATGGTATTGCTACAAACTGTCAGATTGTTTTGTCATTCTCTTTTGAAGGCAAAAGAATGTTGTATTATGTTGGGTATAGTGTTGATGAAAAAAATTGGAACAAGGATTCGCAAAGAGTAAAAGACGGCTTCACGGACAAAAATGGGGAAACATCAAAAAAAATAAACAAACACCTGAATAAGGTTGAGAATACTGTTGAGGCGATTTATAATGAATTTGCAGTATTAAAAAAGGCTATTCGTATTTCAAACTTGAGGGATGAATTAAGAATCCGGTTAGATGAAACAATACGAGAGGATTATAATTTGAATTTGCTTGACTATTTTGCCAAATTTATTGAGGCAAATAAGGATGAATGGAAAGCTGCTACAAAACAAAAAAAAGAAAGAGTTAGAGAAATAATTGGGGATTTTCACAATAAATACAAGATTCAACTTGATTTTGAAGCAATTGACGAGACTTATTTTAAAAAGTATATAAAATATGCTGCCACTGAGTTAAAGCATAAAAATTCAAATATTGCTAAATATCTCAGTGTTTACAAAGGATTTCTTAATTGGGCCTTTGAAAATGGATTTAATCGATTCGGAGAATATAAAAAGTTTAGTGTTGAAGCATACTTCAAAGGAGTATTAATACCAAGTGACTCAATTGCTTTGTCTAAGAAAGAAGTAATGATACTGTATAATTATGATTTCAAAAGCACTGTGATGCAACAGACACGTGACATATTCTGCTTTGGTTGCTTTACAGGTCTTAGGTTCTCTGATTTGCATGAATTAAAGAAAGTGAATATTAAAAATGAATATATTAAGCTAACTACAGTTAAAGGAAATAAAGAAATCACTGTTGATCTAAATAAATATACTAAGGCAATTCTTCAAAAATACAAAGATTTACCACTTGACAAATGCCTCCCTGTGCCGCACAATGCAATACTAAATAAGAATTTGAAAGATATGGGGCAAGAGGTCAAATTTGATGATATTGAAGAGGTTGTATACTTTAAAGGGAAAAAAAGATTTTCAAATACCTGTAGACGGTATGAATTGATTACAACGCATACTGCACGTAGAACCTTTATAACTACAGCACTAATAATGAATATTCCGGCACAAGTAATTATGAAATGGACTGGCCATTCGGATTACAAATCTTTTGAAGGATATATTAAAATTTCAGAAGAAGAGAGAAGAAATGCTATGAAGAAATTCAATGATTGGTAATAAAATGGAATCAAAGATTAAATAATCAAGTCTTTCTTGACAGGCAAAAAAATGAAGCTTATAAGCACCTGATTATCTGAGCCATACAAAGTTCTTAAAATACATTTGCAAACCATTTGCAAACATTTTTGGGGTATTAGCTCAGTTGGTTTAGAGCGCTACCTTGACAGGGTAGAAGTCACTGGTTCGAATCCAGTATATCCCACAAAGGATCAACGACCAAAGGGAGTTAATCCAGTATATTCCACATGAAGGTTTTCAATTTGTTTTGAAAGCCTTTTTTATTTAGTGATCTTCATATGGAATTAATAAAATGCAAATAAAATTGATAAATTACAAATTGTTTATATATTTGTTGCAACAACAGAACATTCGTCATCATGCAAGAAGGTAAAATTACAATTAAGTTCTTTCTCAACAAACGACTTCCTAGCAAGTCAATTGTAAGAGATGAGAGAGGACAAGTAATTGACGAAATTGTTAAATATCCTATATATATTCAGCTTACATTTTTAAGAAAGAGTACTCAATTCAAAAGCAGTATTAATACAGAGTATTCAGATTCTAATTATTCTGAAGACGATAATGCATTAATGATGTTGGAAAAAATGTATATCATTAAGGTTATCGAATATGAAAATATAACCAACAAAGCGTTCTCTTTAAAAGGATTTAAAAGCCGCTATGATATCTACAGTGAACAAATATTTAGTCTCCTGGAGCAAAAAGCCATTAAAACTTTTCTGGGTGCATTAAATAATTCAGAATCAAATTATACCAAATTATTTTTCCATGTAGATTTTGACAAAATTCCTTTTGATATAATTCTTAGTGCTGCACTAGAGCTCATCCCTGACTTTCAAGATTCCTTTGGAGAGAATAAAATTTATATTGACACTTTTGAATTATTTTATCAAGAGTTTACCAAGAAAGGGGATGTTTTACCTGTGCCTTATCCTCGATTAATAGACTGGTTAGAGGGGGAAGGGAATATTAATTTTGATACAATAAATAAAATATTTAAAAAGAATCCTGAATGTATAAACACGTTAAGTGAGATTATTATGTCAAGAGTCGAGTACATTTAAAAAATTTGTCTCCATTGTTTTGTTATTTGTTTTTATGTATAAACTAATTGAAATATAAATTTATGAATAATCAATCTTTTACATTCCTACCACAAGATGTGGTAGATGAACTGAGAGACCTTGCCAGGGACATCA